>Ga0233426_10001183_pt1 | contig 24747 bp, 25 predicted proteins | sample SI_118_April2016_6_FD_179875 | JGI IMG/M metagenome (GOLD analysis project Ga0233426, IMG submission 179875) | Seawater microbial communities from Saanich Inlet, British Columbia, Canada - SI_118_April2016_10_MG | ecosystem: Environmental > Aquatic > Marine > Inlet | place: Canada: British...
TCGAAAATGCGAGTAAAAATGACAAATTCAACTTAAAGCCGACCATTTTTGTTTGATTTTAGCTAAAAATATCCCGATTAACGGACAAACTAGCATTGATCATTTTTTTGCCGATCAATTTAGGTAATAATTGACCATTTAATGATCATGGGTTACCTTTTCCCGTGAGTCAACGCGTAAATGTCAGTACTAAATTGCTGGCTTAATAACCCTTTGATATAGTGCATATATTATATTTTGCGAAAATATTTCATGCCTTTTCCAAATAAAGCATTAGAGCGCCTGTATAACGCATACTGTGCACTCTATAAAAGTAATAAGTTCCATCCATCCTTATTTCAACCCATTAATGACAACACGAAACAATGGATTGATAAGCAATTACAGGCTGATGGTACGTTTTTTTTTGATGCTGAGGCTTTAGAAAAAATCACACGGCTTTATAAATTAGGTCTTGGTCACGTTGATATTGACACCATTAACCCTGATACATTCGTTCTCGTTCTAGATCGTTTTGATACATTTAACAAAATGATTGGGAGAGGGGTTGTGTTAGCAGATATATTATCGATGTCGGCTGTAGACTTTGAGGATGCCGCCCATACCGCTGAGCGATTTAATACCAGCTTTTAATGACAAATACCGTGATTCGTTGTAACGTATCCTCATCAAAGCAAAAACATACGAGCTAAAGATGTCCGTGGTATTTAAAATATGCATTCCTCATACCCTCAGGGATTATTTTAATTACCATCATGATGGAGCGTTAACTGCTGGTTCGAGAGTAATCGTACCGTTTCGTAATAAACAGCGCATTGGTATAGTGCTTGGTCAAACATCATTTAACCCCAACATAAAGACCAAAGCAATTGAGTCCATAATAAATGATGCCCCTTTATTACCGGAAGCGTTACTTACACTTTGTAAATGGGTCAGTACTTATTATCAGTCGCCCTTATCTGAAGTGCTTCCATTAGTCATCCCTAAAAAATATCGTGAGGGAGGAAGTACTACTCTTCCCAGGGGCGAGTCCTATGCTCTTAGTGTTGATGCAATCAAAGCGCATATGCAAATCAATAAGCAAGCCAAAAAACAACATGAGCTTATTGATTTTTTAAGCCAGCAAGATAAAGCTTTATCTAAAAAAGACATAGTAAGCGCTGGGTATAGTTCCACACAGCTAAGTGCCCTAGAGAAAAAAGAGCTTTTAACCAAACAAGAAACCCTATTCCTTCCTTATACCTCGACATTGCCCTTAACCAAGCCGCTTAAGCTTAATTCAGCACAACAAGAAGCGGTTAATGCCATTAGCAATCAACTTCATACCTTCCAATGTTTTTTATTACAAGGCGTAACGGGTAGCGGGAAGACAGAAGTATACTTACAAGTCATTAACAAAGTGCTGCTATCAGGGCAACAAGTACTCATACTTGTACCAGAGATTGGGTTAACACCACAGCTGCTAGACCGATTCCGCAAGCGATTTTCAGCACCAATGGTTGTCATTCATTCTCATCTAAATGACAGCGAACGCCAGCAAGCCTGGCAATTTGCCCATGATGGCATAGCTAAGCTTGTTATCGGCACCAGAACGGCTGTGTTTACGCCAATGCCGCACCTTGGTCTTATCATTATTGATGAAGAGCACGACACGTCGTTAAAACAAATGGAAGGTGTGCGCTACTCTGCTAGAGACACAGCTTTAGTAAGAGCCCAAGCACTTAACGTGCCAATTATTCTTGGCTCAGCTACTCCTAGCTTAGAAAGTTTAAATAATTGTTTAAATCAGAAATATACAAAACTTGTATTGCCTAACCGAGCGATATCAAAATCAAAGCTGCACTTTAATATAATGGATATTCGCAACAAGCAGCTGGTAAATGGCTTGACCAGCGAAACATTAAGTATCATCAAACAACATCTTTCACAGGGCAATCAAGTGCTGGTGTTTATTAATCGACGAGGATTTTCGCCCGTATTACTATGCCATCAGTGTGGATGGATGGCTGACTGCAAGGCTTGTGATAGCCACCTAACCTACCATCAATCCATCAATAAACTAATCTGTCATCACTGTGGGTTAAGTCAATTTGTACCAACAACGTGTAAAACATGCCAAAGCCACTCCATGATACCAATAGGTGCTGGCACCCAGCGCATTTATGATTATCTAGCTACAGAATGTTCGGATTACGCTGTCGTTAGAATAGACCGCGATGCCGTAAGCAAAAAAAACGCACTAGAATCTAGCCTAGAAAAGATTAGTACAGGGGCATCCCAGCTCATTGTCGGAACTCAAATGCTTGCCAAAGGGCATCATTTTCCAAAGCTAACGCTTGTCGTCATCTTAGACGCTGATAATGGCTTTTATAATCAAGATTTTCGAGCCATTGAAAAACTTGGGCAGCTCATAACCCAGGTGGCCGGTAGGGCTGGCAGAGAGGATAAACCCGGAGAGATAGTCATTCAAACCCACCTGCCTCACCATCCTCTATTGAACACCTTGATTCAGGAAGGCTATGAGTCATTTGCAGAAATACTATTGCCGCAACGCGCCCAAGCTGACTTGCCACCATATTATTTTATGGCCGTAATTAGAGCTCAAAGTAAAACGCAATCAAAAGTATTACAGTTTCTTCATCAAGCGAAGACCATTTTAAAAGATGATCACATCCATGTCCTTGGCCCGGCTCCCGCGCCGCTTGCCAGAAAAGCCGATTATTACCGATTACAATTATTAATAAAATCAGCATCAAGAAAAAAACTACACGCCACATTGACCAAACTAAGATCTTCCCCAACAATTAATACTATAAGCCGCGGCATACGCTGGAATATAGACGTCGACCCTATGGACTTATCATGAGTGAACAAAAAAACATTGTGCATCAAAAAACATTTTCTATTGCCTGGGGCGATATGGATGCCCTAGGACATGTTAATAATGGTAAGTATTTTGATTACTTCCAAGAGGCGCGCATTGACTGGATACAAACTTTAAATCTAGACATGAAACAAAAACAAGGTCCTGTTGTCGTGCATGTAGCTTGCACTTTTTTAAAACCAGTCGTCTACCCAGCTACATTAACAATAAAAAGCAGCATTCAATCGATAGGCCGCTCAAGCATGGAGATGCTCCATGAGATATACCAAAATGATATATTGATGGCTCATGGCATCAGCCGCGTTGTTTGGGTGGATTACATAGCAAACAAATCCATACCATTACCTAACGTTATTAAAAGTCTATACCCATGATCTTTCAAAATGCGTGGGTATATTCTAAGTCCTGAGTTCACATTGAAGATATAGCGGTGTATAGTTTACCTTTACTTACTTAAATCATATCCAATGGCAAAATTATACTTTTACTACTCCGCAATGAATGCCGGCAAAAGCACTGTGTTACTGCAATCTAGCTACAATTACCGCGAACGAGGCATGAATACTTTATTGTTTGCACCGGCCATTGATAATCGCTACGAAAAAGGCACCATTAGCTCTAGAATTGGCCTGTCTGAAACAGCAATAGTGTTCGAATCTAAAGATGACTTATATAGCATTACCTCAAACCAGCAACAAAGCATTGCTTGTGTATTAATAGATGAGGCGCAATTTTTAACAAAAGACCAAGTGTACCAACTCACTGAAATAACCGATAAGCTTAGTATCCCCGTTTTAACCTATGGTTTAAGGACTGACTTTCGTGGTGATTTGTTTGAAGGCAGCCAACATTTGCTGGCATGGGCGGATGAGCTGGTTGAAATAAAAACCATTTGCCACTGTGGAAGCAAGGCGTCAATGATGTTGCGCATAGATGAAGCAGGACATGTCATATCTGAAGGCGAGCAAGTTGTGATTGGTGGAAACAATATGTATGTCTCAACCTGCCGTAAGCACTATAAACAAAAAGAGCCAGGCGCTCTAGATTTTACAAAAAATTTGCAAGCCCAGCATGAAGAGGTAAGCGTTTAGTGTTCGTCACAGACTTCAAACCGACCATTTTTAAAAGGGTTGCTTTTGGAGCGAAGTGCATACTCACGACAAGCGAAGCCTTTGTCGTTGGTAAATCGCTTATCTAATCGATAAGCATAATCCCCAAAGTTCAAGTCTTCTTTCATCTCTTGTTCTTTTTTAGCTTTATCACGCGCTTCGTGTGATTTTTCTTGTGCATCCATCTTTTTAAAGAAATGACTTAACTTACTCGCATCCGCACAAGGCATAGCAAGCACCATGAAAAGCAGCATCATTAGGTTTTTTTTCATAATTGTTTCAGGAGAATATTAAGGTAAGGCATTAAACCACAGGTGCTGATCTTTCTTCAACCAATATTCGATTGATTCAAAATTGCATAAAAAACAACACCTGTTTTAACTAAACCTAAACCGCTATTGGCGCCTTGATCGATGGATGAGCTTCATAATTTAAAAACTCAAAATCTTCAAATGTATAATCGTATAAAGATTCGGGCTTACGGTTAATATTAAGTGTCGGCAAGGGTAGCGGCGTTCGCTGTAATTGCGTCTTAGCCTGCTCTAGATGATTTAAATACAAATGACAATCACCACCCGTCCATATAAAATCACCAACACCTAAGCCGCACTGTTGGGCTATCATATGGGTTAATAAAGCGTACGATGCAATATTAAAAGGAACACCTAAAAACACATCTGCAGAGCGCTGATATAATTGACATGATAACTTGCCATCAGCCACATAAAATTGAAACAAGGCGTGGCAAGGCGTTAGCGCCATTTTATCTAACTCACCAACATTCCAAGCATTTACGATTAGTCGGCGCGAGTTGGGGTTGGATTTTATCTCTTGAACCACCTGGCTAAGTTGGTCAATGTAGCGCCCATCAGCTGTAGGCCAACTTCGCCACTGCTTGCCATAAATAGGCCCCAAATCACCTTGTTCATCTGCCCATTCATCCCAAATCCTTACCCCATTTTCTTTAAGGTATGCGATGTTGGTATCACCTTTTAAAAACCACAACAGCTCATGAATAATGCTTCGCATGTGTAGTTTTTTAGTCGTAACCAAGGGGAATGTTTTTGATAAATCAAATCGCATTTGATAACCGAATACGGACAACGTACCTACACCTGTTCGGTCACTTTTCTCAGCCCCTTGTTTTAAAATATGGTCAAGAAGTGCTAGATATGTTTTCATGTCTATTCATCCACAATATAAAAAAACCCAATAACAACATAGGGATAGATAATAACTGCCCTATGGTTACCCAGTTAAACGCCAAATATCCCAACTGAGGATCTGGAACCCTAAATAGCTCTATAATCATTCGGGCAATAGCGTAGCCGATTAAGAATATCGCTGACACATTTCCATTTGGCCTTGGTTTTGAAGCATACCACCAAACCACTATAAAAAGTGCAACGCCCTCAAGACCGAATTCATATAGCTGGGTTGGGTGACGAGCTACTTGGTCTACATGAGGGAAAATCATTCCCCAAGGCATATCGGTTGGGCGCCCCCAAAGCTCCCCATTAATAAAATTGCCAATTCGTCCAGCAGCCAAGCCTAATGGCACTAGAGGCGCAACAAAGTCAGTGACATTTAAAAAAGGCTTTTTAAGCTTACGTGCATACAAAAACATTGCCAACATCACACCGATTAGGCCGCCGTGGAACGACATTCCACCTTCCCACACTTTGAAAAGAGCCCAAGGCTGATGAACCAATGTTTGAAAATTATAAAATAACATGTAACCAAGTCGACCACCGAGTATGACACCCAGCGCACTATAAAAAATCAAATCGCCAATTTGCTCAGAAGTCCAATCTAATTTATAGCGCTTCGCTCTAACTTGGGCTAGCAGCCATGCTGCAATAAAGCCAAATAAATACTTCAGTCCATACCAATGAACTTGCAGTGGACCAAGAGAGAAAGCAATCGGATCGATATATGGAAATGCAAACATACGCATCGGATTCGTCCTTACACTAACATATCAACAGCGGCCAATAACAAGATGGCAACCATTCTATACTTTATTTGCTGCTTAGGTAGCACATAAGTTAAATGAGCACCAATCGGTGCAAATAACATGCTAGGGATAGCAACCCAAATCACCGCGGGCCAATATACATAACCCGTTGAATATGCAGGCAGACCGACTTCGTCACTACCTGTAATAATAAATATAACCGTTCCAACCATCGCAACGGCCAATGTGCAAAGTGCTGAAAGTGGTGGTATTTTTCGGGTATCAACGCCACAAAAGTTCAGGTAGGGAATGAGTAGCGTCCCTCCACCCACACCTAGAAGCCCTGATAGTAAGCCAATGAAGGCACTAATCATGCCTGTTATTCGATTGCTGGGCATTTTATGTGGGTGATCAAGGTGAACATCCGATAGCATTTTAAGCCCAACCAGAAGTAAAAATGAGCCAAAAATAAGTTTTAAAATTTGTGTAGATAACTGGTCAGCTAACAACGCCCCAACGATTGTACCGAATATAATGCCAGGCCAAAGACGATGATATAGTGCCCAAAGTATTTCCCCTTTACGATTATGGGCCCTTATTGATGACATCGCTGTAAAAATCATAATTGCCAAAGAACTACCAGCAGCAACGTGCATCTCATAAGCCGGTGGAATCGATTGACTATGATGAAAAATATATACCAACGCAGGTACAACCACCATTCCACCACCAATGCCTAAAATACCAGACATAAGACCTGCAAAAGCACCCGTTAAAGCAAAAGCGGTTCCATGTTCTATCAAACTTGAAATAATCATGTCTTTCCTGCCCTTATTAGCCCGCCAAGACCTTCATCCACTAAGGCCTTTTGTAAATATTTACGTATTTCCTCTGCATGCTCAAACTCAAGAACATCAGCAAGCATTTTACGCGCATTAGCAATGGAAAAACTTCTAATAATCCACTTAACACGAGGTAAACTGAAGGAATTCATACTTAGTGTATCAAACCCCATCGCCAATAATAAGACAACAGCCAAGGGATCACTCGCCATCTCACCACATATGCTAACTTCTACCCCAGCAGCATGTCCACCTTCTACAACTTTAATTAATGTACGCAACATTGACGGATGCAAGGCATCATAAAGGCTGGCAACCCGAGCATTATTCCTATCCACAGCTAGTAGATATTGGGTCAAGTCATTGCTACCAATAGATAAGAAATCAACACGCTTTGCAAATTCCCTCGCCTGAAATACTGCCGCAGGAACTTCAATCATTACACCAAGTTTAGGCTTCTCAATGTTACAACCTTCATCTAGAATTTCTGTATAAGCCTGGTCAATTAAATAAATAGCCTCGTCAAGCTCGCTTAACGCCGTGACCATAGGCAGCATAATGCGCAAGTTATTTAGACCTTCACTAGCGCGCAGCATAGCCCTAACCTGAATCAAAAATACATCGGGATGATCTAAGGTTACACGAATACCTCTCCAGCCTAGATAAGGGTTATCTTCCTCTACAGGAAAATAAGATAAATTTTTATCGCCACCAATATCCAGGGTGCGCATGGTTACGCTTCTTGGAGCAAAAGCCTTCAATATTTGCCGGTAGATAACATATTGCTCGTCTTCTGAAGGAAATCTATCTCGACTCATGAAAGGTACTTCCGAGCGGTATAAACCAACACCCTCAGCACCCACACTCATCGACAAACCTGCATCCATTGCTAGTCCTGTATTAACTTGCAGCGACACTCGGTAATTATCAATGGTTTCTGCAGGCTGATCTCTAAGGCCTACCAGGCTCTGATTGAGCTCCTCTTCTTCTTTTGCAAGGACTTTGTATTGAGCAACCATGCGCTTTGAAGGCGAGACATATACATGTCCATAATAGCCATCAACAACCACAGCTCGCCGTGACAAGATCTCAACGTTTAGTCCTCTAACACCCATAACAGTAGGAATACCCATACTTCGTGCTAGAATTGCAACATGTGAGTTATTAGAGCCCTTGGCTGATACAACACCAGCAAGCTGCCCTTCAGGCACCTCTGCGAGGGCTGAGGCAGTAATTTCCTCACCAACTAAAATGGTACGTTTAGGATAATCAATTTCTTCCTCTTGGGAGGATTGCAGCTCTGCTAATACTCTTCTGCCTAAATCTCTAAAGTCACTCGCTCGCTCTCGCAAGTAATCATCTTGCATGCTTTCAAATTGCTGTACATGCTTTTTAATGACCGCAGCCAAGGACGCCTGGGCACTTAAAGATTCACTCCGAATCACCTCTTCAACTTCAACACCCAAATTGCCTTTATCGAGCATGCGCAAGTAAACATCAAATAAGGCATGTTCACTTTCAGGTACACGGGTTTTCATTCGCCGACTAAGGCGCTGCATATCGTCTTGGGCTTCTTTCAGTGCCTCATAAAAAATTGCAACTTCAGCGTCAATATCTTCTATCGTGCGCTTAGGTACCGAGTCAATATCGGCTATCGGATACACAGGTATTGCTGTACCGATGCCAACACCCGGAACACATCCAATACCTGCAAGAGAAAGTTGCGTCACTTCAGGTCTTGCAAGTCCAACTGGATGAGGTTGAGTAATTTTTTTTAATTCGCCCCTGGCCTCAGCATTGGATAATATACCGCCAAGTTGAGCAGCAAGGGTAATGAGGAAAGCCTCTTCAGCATCATCAAAATAACGAGATTCTGCTCTTTGAGCTATTAATACACCATAGAGCTTTCTATGCTGAATGATAGGCACACCAAGAAAAGAATTTAATTGCTCTTCGCCAAGTAGGGGGATTTGGTGAAACTCGCTATGGGCAGGTGCGTTATCTATATTAATGGGCTCTTCTCGACGAGCAACCAAACCAATAAGTCCACTATCTATAGGAATACGCGCTTTTGACTCTGCCTTTTTATGCAAACCATCTGTTGCAATCAAGACATATTCTGCTTGCTCATTATCGATTAAAAATACTGAAACGGCTTCTGCCACTAACGCACGGCGTAGTTGTTCCACCAGCAAGTGCAAAGCCTCACTTAATGAGCTTGCTGTTGTAACATCTTGAACTATGCGGTTTAATAATTTCAACATTTAACGACTATGATTACCTCGCTTTCGCCGCTTTCCAAATGGGGTGCGACGCTTATTGATAAACGGCTCAAGCTCTTTTAAAGCCTGTGCATAAACTTGTTTTTTGAAATAAATGACATGTTCCTGAGGCTCGAAGTAATCTATCCAGCGCCAGCTATCAAACTCAGGGGAGTCACTCAAGTCTAGGCGAAGCTTTTGTTCGCTGGATACTAACTTAAGTAAAAACCACTTTTGCTTCTGCCCAATGACCAATGGCTTACTGCCATGACGCAAGTATTGCTTTGGCAAGCGATACTTAAGCCATCTTTTGGTTGAGCCTAAAATGTCCACATCCTCTTTGTCTAGACCCACTTCTTCACGAAGCTCTCGAAACATAGCCTCGACAGCCGTTTCGCCGGTGCTTAAACCGCCTTGTGGAAATTGCCAAGCATCATGGCCATGACGACGCCCCCAAAACACACGCCCAGAATCATTTACCAAAATGATTCCAACATTCAACCGATAACCGGCTCTATCAATTACCATGCTTAACTGCTTACAAAAACGACTAATACGTTGATTTTTCCATAAAATGCAAGAGGTTGGCAAATATATTTACCAATTCAAAGCTATATTAGCACCAAGGACGCTATAATCGATAAAAATCTTGCCCAATATGCCTATTTCCGCTCCCTGACGGTCACGGCTTTAATTAAATCCGGCTAATACCGTCAGGTTAGTTCGTGTTTTTAGAATCAAATGTTAAAATCCGAGCTGCGGCCGTTAGGGAGCGGATGTTCACAAAAACCAATACAATTGACACAAAACCTATAGACAAACAACCACAAAAAACCCAATATACCCCCCATGAAAAAAAATATATTAATCATCAACACTGGCGGCACCATAAGCAGCATCATCACCAAAAATGGATATGAGCCTGCCCAAGGTTATGTTGAACAAGCCTTAAAAAACATTGAGTCGCTAAAACACCGCGACATGCCCCATTATCACATATTAGAATACGACCCGTTGCTAGACTCATCTAACATGACCGTGCATGACTGGAACCGCATTGCCAATGATATACATAGTCACCACGACCAATATGATGGATTTGTTGTATTACACGGTACCGATACCCTAGCATACACTGCGTCCGCTTTATCATTCATGCTAGAGCAGCTTGGCAAGCCGGTTATTGTCACAGGCTCTCAAATACCTTTGTCAGAAGTTAGAAATGATGCCATCGATAACATCATTACATCTCTTTGGTTATGCCAACACGAAACCATACATGAAGTATGCGTCTTATTTGGCCAGCAGTTATTACGAGGAAATCGAGCGCAAAAAACCAGTGCGCAACGCTTTAATGCTTTCGAATCTCCTAATTTCCCCCCGTTAGCAAAAATAGGTATTAATATTAATCTGAATAAGACGTCTCTAATGCAGTCGCCATCTAAACCTCTCCAACTCCAAGACATCGAGCCACATTTTATCGCTAACTTAAGGTTATTCCCCGGATTATCATCAAAAGTCGTAGAATTTATTTTATCACAACCCATTAAAGGCCTAATACTTGAAACCTATGGCGCTGGAAATGCACCCAACAATGATGCACATTTTTTGAAATTGTTAGATGACGCAACCAACCGAGGGATTATCATTGTCAATTGCAGTCAATGCCCTCATGGCAAGGTATCAATGGATGACTATGCAACCGGCAACAGTCTAAAACAAGCAGGCCTTATAAGCGGTAAAGACATGACGCCAGAAGCCGCTCACTGTAAATTACTATACCTGCTAAGCAAGCTTAAAACCACCGAGCAAGTCAAAACGCAGATGGAAAAAAATTTATGCGGCGAGCTGACAGAGTAGTCTGCAAATAATCAAGATAACGATCCTACATCTGCTAAGCCATGGCTAGCCTCTTCATGCTGTAGAACGGCCAAAGCATCATCTAAACACCCACCTAAACGACCAAGTGATGGCCCGACAAATAGACCTGACTTACTTCTGCATAATGTTATATTTTGTTGCTTAAGTTTTTCAATTTCGTCAGTAACAACCCTTGCCTTATGTCGATTGTATTCACTATGATCTTTATCTAAGGCTGAAATACTATCTCTACATCGATATACAGCATCATAAACCAACTTATCCTTTGCTTCTGAAATGGAATAATAAGTGTTAACTCTGGGGTCCCTAGAAGCAACGGCCAAATAACTATTCTCATAACTATCGACAGCTTTTAAAAGAAAATAATGACCCAAATGGAAGCAAAACACATGATAAGGGTCTTCTGATTTTTCAACACTCCACAGCTCAAGGGTTTTTAGCCTATCCTCCAAGGATTCAATCAAGCCATTGAGCTCCTCGACAACTTTTTCAAAACTGCCGTCCACATATCCTTTTTCCTTCCTTAAGTCGTGAGTGATCGTTTCATTTTTGGAAATAAGAGACTTAAGAGATGGTAAAATTTCATCATCATCTACTCCGGCAAGGGCGCTAACAGCCGCGTTTAATTCTCCGGCAACCTCTCTCTTTTGTCGAGCTAATTCTGTATCGCGACCAAGCCCAGCTGAGTTAGCGATTAAATTTGTAGCTGAATAATCAGCGACTGTAGATTGTTCAATATACTGCGTTATTTTTATCTTAACCGCCTCTTTAACCAGCGCAAGAAAAATGGTCATGACTTAACTCCTTTAAAAACTATATGGCATATTTTGTTTTAAATAAAATGCACAAACCCTGCATTTTTGTTGTTGTTGGGTATACAATATCTTTATTCTTTTATTTTGTCATTAATTAAGCATACAGGAAATTAAACAATCATGTCATTGGATATTGTCATACTTGCAGGTGGCCAAGGAAAGCGAATGCGCTCTCAAAAACCCAAGGTTCTCCATGAAATTGCAGGCGTACCTATGCTTGAGCGCGTTATCAACACAGCAAGCCAGTTAAGTCCTAATGCAATTCACGTCATTATTGGACACCAAGGTGAGCAGATTAAAAATACCCTTGCCGAGCTGAATGTTAACTGGGTCGTACAAAAAGAGCAACTAGGTACGGGGCACGCACTGATGCAGGCCATGCCTCACATCAACGATGACAGCCATGTACTGGTATTGTCTGGCGATGTGCCCTTAATCCAATTAGAAACCCTAGAGCGCTTAATCCAAAGCTGTCACATTGGCACGCCTCAAGAAGCCGAGCTAAGCTTGCTGGTCGCAACACTTTTTGACCCATCAGGTCTTGGACGAATCTATCGAGATACTGATGGTAACATCCAAGCAATCATCGAAGAAAAAGATGCAACAGATACTGAAAAAGCCATCAATGAAATTTATAGTGGAATATGCATTGCTAAAGCCAAAGCATTAAATCGCTGGCTGCCCAAACTCAGTAGCGAAAACGCTCAGGGTGAGTTTTATTTAACCGAGATCATTCGTTTAGCTGTTGAAGAGCATGCCCCTATAGCTTCCATGACCACCAAAAACCACTTAGAAATCCTTGGTGTGAATAATCGCTTACAACTTCATACGCTAGAGCGTGAATATCAAATGCAACAGGCCAAACAGCTTATGACAGCCGGTGTAACACTCGCCGATGCCAATCGTCTTGATGTTCGTGGTGAGCTGAATTATGGCCAAGACGTATTCATCGATGTTAATAGTGTATTTATAGGGAATGTTGAGCTAGGCGAGGGTAGTTACGTTGGTCCAAACTGTTTATTAACAGACGTAAAGCTAGGCGCCAATTGCCGCATCAAGGCCAACTCGGTCCTTGAAGGGTGCACCATCGGTGCCCACAGCCAAGTAGGCCCGTTTGCCCGCATTCGCCCAGGTACCGTTTTAGACGAACACTGTAAAATAGGTAATTTTGTTGAAACCAAAAAAGCGGTGTTTGATAAAGGCAGTAAAGCCAGCCACTTATCTTACCTTGGCGATGTAACCATAGGCAAAGCCGTTAATATCGGCGCAGGAACCATTACCTGTAACTATGACGGTGCAAACAAACATCAAACCATCATCGAAGACGGTGCGTTTATAGGATCTGACACTCAGTTGGTAGCACCTGTCACCGTCGGTAAAAATGCCACCATAGGTGCTGGCAGTACCATTCGAAAAAATGCCCCAGATGATGCACTAACCTTAACTGAAAGCCGGCAAAAAACCATCAATGGTTGGAGGCGCCCGTTAAAACAGGATTAACGAGCAGAAGAAGCCCTCACCCCAACAACCTACCCCTGCGTCTTACCCTTAAACTCACACAAGTCTCGAATAACACACCCAGAACACTTTGGCTTACGCGCCAAACAAACATAACGCCCATGAAGCACCAACCAATGATGCACATTATGTAAAAAAGGTTTAGGCGTAAGTTTTAAAAGTTTTTTTTCAACCTCTAACGGCGTCTTACCTTTTGCGAGCCCCGTGCGATTGGCAACTCGAAAGACATGTGTATCAACCGGAATGGTTGGCTCATTAAATGCCGTATTGAGGACAACGTTTGCCGTTTTTCTCCCAACACCAGGCAAAGCTTCCAAAGCACTCCTATCCTCAGGCACTTTACTTTGATACTGCTCTATTAAAATTCGACACGTGTTAATAATGTTACGGGCTTTACTATTAAATAACCCAATGGTTTTTATATAGTTCTTGAGCTTGTCCTCACCCAACGCCAATATTGCCTCAGGTGTATTCGCTATAGGAAATAACTTGTCAGTCGCCTTATTCACGCTCACATCTGTTGCTTGCGCTGACAAAATAACAGCTATTAGCAGTTCAAACGAGGAATGAAATTCTAGTTCAGTTGTTGGGTTTGGATTCTGCTCTTGGAAGCGCTCATAAATTGCCCACCTTTTTTCTTTGTTCATTGAACCGCTCCCTCATCCAAACCCTGCATTAACCAAGCTGTGATTTTTTTGCATGTACCCGAGCTAAGGCCTCTTTGATAAAGTCTGTTTTGGCTATTTTATCTTTCTCTTTATCTTCTGTTTTGGCAACCAATTGGCGTTTTTCTCTATAAACCCGCTGTTTGTCTTGAGTCGCTTTTAATAACCTGACTTCACGAGCAAGATGCCGATCACGAGCCAACGCTTTATCATAAGCAGGCTCTTCAAGTTCTACCATGTCAATGCAGTCAACTGGGCAAGGCTCAACACATAAGCCACAGCCCGTACATTCTTGCTCAAGTATAGAATGCATTGTTTTAGCACTTCCGACTATCGCATCAACCGGGCAGGCTTGGATACACTTGGTGCATCCAATACATTCTTCCTCTCGAATGATTGCAGTTGACGGAGGTCTAGTATTGTCTTTAACCTGTTTAATAAAGGGCGTTGGATCAATACTTAAAACCTGTCCTAACGAACGAAGTGTTTCAATACCACCAGGGGGGCAGCGGTCGATAGTTGCTTGTCCTTGAGCCATGGCCTCAGCATAAGGTCGACACCCATCAAAATCACATTCGCCGCACTGTGTTTGTGGTAAACAAGCATCAATCTCTTTAACTGATATCATTTCTGGCTCTCAGTTAACATCGCATCAATTTTTTCTTGCTCAACTCTGGTAATGAGTGGCTTGAATGGGTTGATGGTATGACTTACCAGCGGTTTATCTATGCTAGCAAAGGTCAATGACTCCATGTTTAAAAAGTCTTCTGATGCAGCCGCCATTTGCGGAAGTACAGGCTTTAAATAGGTAATCAACATACGGTATAGGTTTAAGCCCATCGTACATATAGCTTGGACCTCAGGAAGCTTATCTTCCTCTTTTGCAAGTACCCAAGGCTTTTTGGTATCAATGTACTGATTAATTTTATCGGCCGCTTCCATAATCATGCGAACAGCGTGTGCGTAATCTCTTGATACATACGCATCAACAATGGCTTCTCGCTTATCAAGCACTGTCTGATATAAATCAGGCTCGGCCAGTTCACTAGATAATTGGTTATCAAACCGCTTTGTTATAAAGCCCGCACATCGGCTGGCAATATTAACCACTTTACCCACCAAATCAGCATTCACACGGTTGATAAAGTCTTCAAAGTTTAAATCCAAATCATCAACCCGGCCATTTAATTTCGCGGCATAGTAATACCTTAAGTAGGCTGGATTTAAATATTCTAAATAATGTCGTGCCTCAATAAATGTGCCTCTAGACTTAGACATTTTTTGCCCGTTTACTGTTAAAAACCCATGGGTAAAAATAGCTGTCGGCATACGATGGCCGCTGCCAGCTAACATGGCAGGCCAAAACAAGGCATGAAAATAAACAATATCTTTGCCAACAAAGTGATACAGTTCCGCTGTAGAGTCTTTATCCCAAAAAGCATCAAATGACTCCCCATGCTCATCACAATACTTTTTAAAACTTGCCATATAGCCAATAGGGGCATCTAACCAAACATAAAAATACTTGTCTGTAGTACCAGGAATTTTAAAGCCAAAATAAGGCTCATCTCTTGAGATATCCCATTGCTTTAGTCCTGCATCAAACCACTCATCTAGCTTATTCGCTACCTCATCTTGAACATGTCCATCTCTAGTCCATGCTTTCAAAATATCTTCATAACGCTTTAAATCAAAAAAATAATGCTCAGATTCTTTTTCAATCGGTGTCGCGCCAGACACTGCTGATACGGGATTCTTTAAGTCAGTAGGCGTATAAGTGGCGCCGCATGCTTCACAATTATCACCATATTGATCATCAGCCCCACACTTAGGGCAGGTGCCCTTTACGTACCTATCAGGTAAAAACATTTCTTTTTCAGGATCAAACGCTTGGCTTATGGTTTTTTTGATAATATCGCCATTGGCATTCAAACGTTTATAAATAGACTCAGCAAGTGTCTTGTTTTCATCGGAGTGGGTTGTATGGTAGCTATCATAAGCAATACCAAATGCCGCGAAGTCTTGCTCATGACTCGCTTTCATATCGGCTGTTAATGCCTCTGGTGTGATACCCAGCTGCTCTGCTTTAAGCATAATAGGTGTGCCATGCGCATCATCACCACAAACACTAATACACTGATGCCCAAGCATTTTTTGGGTGCGTACCCAGATGTCTGTTTGGATGTGTTCAACCAAATGACCTAAGTGTAAATGACCGTTGGCATAAGGCAGGGCGCTTGTGACCAACATGCTCCGTTTATTTGTCATAACGATTTATCCAATGAGGTAAAATTGTGGCGAATTATAACGCAGAATTATTCGAATTGCTGTACTAATCGCTTGAATCCGCCTATTGATACAATGTCGGATCGTCAATACCTGCTTCTGAAAAGCCCTTAGCTCTAAACGTACAACTATCACATACACCACAAGCGGCACGATTGTTATCAAGCTTATAACAAGAAACCGTCTCGGCGTAATCAACACCCAGCTCAACACCAGCTTTGATTATACCAGCCTTAGACATACTCAGTAGAGGCGCATGAATTTTAAAAGGCCTACCTTCAACACCCGAGCGCGTCGCAAGATTAGCTAGCTGTTCAAACGCGTTGATGTATTCAGGCCGACAATCGGGGTAGTTTGAATAATCCACTTCATTGGCACCGATGAATATATCAGTAGCACCCAATGTCTCTGCATACCCAAGGGCTATTGATAAAAAAATAGTGTTGCGTGCAGGCACATACGTGACGGGCACATCGGCACTGAACTTATAATCAGGCACATCTATTGCATCATCAGTTAAAGCTGATCCACCAAATTGCCCTATATCCAAACTAACTACTCGGTGCTCTTTAGCACCCATTAGGTTCGCCAACCGACTTGCGGCTTGAAGTTCTGCGCTATGCTTTTGACCATAGGAAAAACTGAGTGCGTAAACCTCAATGCCTTGTGCCTTGGCCATCGCCAAGCACGTCGTAGAATCTAATCCACCAGAGAATAGTAAAACTGCTTTTTTCATATCAAAATCACTATGTGCTAAATGTGCACCATTATAACGCAAAGCGTTAGATTTGCCACCCAAGCACTTTATGAGTAAAATGACGTTCAAATTCCAACATAAGAATGCAAATGACTGCTGAAATATATCCAATTATACTCGCTGGCGGCTCTGGAACCAGGCTATGGCCATTGTCTCGTAAAAATTTCCCCAAACAGTTTTTAAAGCTTCAAAGCGAAACATCTTTATTACAACAAACCATGCAGCGCGTTTTAGCACTTTCACCAAATCAGTCCATGGTGGTTAGTAATGAAGCCCATTACTTCCTCTGCCAAGAGCAATTACTGTCTTTTAATGCCAACTTAACCTATCTTCTTGAGCCTTGTGCACGCAATACTGCCCCTGCTATGGCTTGTGCTGCTCACTTTTTAGCAAAGCAAGGCAAGCAAGATGCCGTCATGTTGTTGCTCCCATCTGATCACTGGATAGCGGACGAGTCAGCATGGTCTAAGGCGATGCAAGCTGGGGTTCAAGCAGCAATGGATACAAGTAGCATCGTAACCTTTGGAATAAAACCTGACAGCCCTAAAACTGGATATGGTTATATAGAAGCTGGCGAAAACCTCAACAATAAAGTACATGACGTTGTAAGCTTTCGTGAGAAACCAGACCAAGAAACCGCTCAAGGATTTTTAGACAGCGGTAACTACTTCTGGAATAGTGGGATGTTTGCATGCAAAGTAGGTGTGTTTTTAGATGAGTTAAAACGCCATACACCTGATATTCATGATGCGGCTAAACAAGCTGTAGATTTAGGCCAGCCCGCCAATGACTTCTTGCGCCTAGACCATGACATTCTAGCCAAGTGCCGCAGCGAGTCCATTGACTATGCTGTAATGGAGCGCACTGAAAAAGCATCTATCATACCCATTGATATTCAATGGAGTGATTTAGGGTGCTGGACATCAGTAGCTGAAGCCAACGAGTTAGATGAAAACGGCAACGCCCTCAGTGGCAATGTCATTGCAAAAGACAGTAAAAACTGTCTAATAAGTAGTGAAGATACCTTGGTTTCAACACTCGGCATACAAGATCAAATCATTGTTGCGACAGGGGATGCCATTTTGGTTGCTGATAAGCGCTACTCTCAGCAAGTCAAAGACATCGTTAACTCCTTAAGCGAACAAAACCGCCAGCTTGCTGACGATCATTTAAAAGTGTCAAGACCTTGGGGCTTTTATGAAATATTGGCTGAAGGCCCGACGTTTAAAGTAAAACGCCTAATGGTTAAACCTGGTGCCAAGCTATCATTACAAATGCACCAACACCGAGCAGAGCACTGGGTAGTTGTGAGTGGTTCAGCGGAAGTTGTAAATGGTGACCAGATGATGACGTTAAAAGCCAATCAATCAACCTACATACCGCAACAAACCAGGCACCGCCTGAGCAACCCAGGTACTGAACCACTTTATGTCATTGAAGTACAAAGTGGTGCATATCTCGGTGAAGATGACATCCAGCGCTTTGATGATGTGTATCATCGTGAAGTAGAACTGGCCTAATCCGCCCCCTGCTTTCGCAGGGGCAGGCTCTATGGGCACCTCCTCCCGATACTGGAGAAGGAAAAATATAATCATTCACCCGAAGGGACACCTTATTGTCCTTCTCCCTCTGGGAAGGTGCTCGAAGAGCGGATGAGGGCAGGCAAATGATGACCATCGGAAAAAAGCCATACAAAAAAATCAAAAAAAACCACCCTAACCCCTTGGATTGTTTATAAATTCCGTGCTATGGTATTTATTAGAACACCTTGTTTTCTAATGAATTAAAGTATTAGCTGGAGAGTCCTCTTGAGTACAATTAAACCAAACGATACCTCCAGTAAGATATTGGCTAGCACAGGATTCGCAGCACTAGATAATAGCGAAAGAAAAGTTATTAAGGATTTTTTTGATAACTATAAAAAGGAAGGTAAAACACTACCAACCGCCCTCACCATAGAGAATACACTTAGTATATTTAGAAGCCGAACCAATCTCTCTGATCTAGTTCAAAGTGCTAACCAACTGATAAATAAAACCAATCCGGCTAGCTTTGTCTTCCTAATCAAAACACAGAGGGAAGCCTTAAGAGAAGAATTGTTATTTGCATTTTATGTTCTCAATGCACAATACCATCTTGATGAAACTGAAAGCCGTAAACAAAACTTACAAGCATTTAGCGACCAACTATTTAAAACCGCAGCACTTATCAGGCGACTAGACATAGAAGCCACTCCCAAAAACCCAGGCACCTTACTTAAATTAGAACAAGATGCCTATGACAAACATTGCAAATACTTAGGTCTTAAAATGGGTTACCAACTAGGTGAAACCATTCATGAGCTAACAGGTGGCTATACCGTCACGACACAAGAGTGGATGAATGCCTTTAATGAGAGGAGACTCTATTGGGTGTGGGGCGAAGACATGATTGCCCAAACGTTCACGCTACTACCAGATACATTTGACAGAAAACATCAGGCCCAAAAAAACCTATCAACCCCCGATAATGTACTAGGCAATATAGGGTGGATACTTTACTACACACGATTCGGACTTAATCTTTCATTGCTGCTAAAACACACCCTAAAAGGCCAATGGATGAGTGAAAGAGAGTCAACCATTCCGTCTTCTGAACGGTTTCTAACCCAATGGGATCAGCACAAGTTCAGCTTGCTCAATGACTTTGTGTGGGCCACGGTTAATCTAGTTACCTTTGTTTGGCTCGTAGGAAAAGGCATGCTCGGATACTGGGGAAATGTATTAACTACCGGCTTATTGTTGGTTGATGCATCACTTACTTTTTGGCGATTTCAAGAAGAAACAACCAAGCACAACCAGCTTATTCTCAAATACGAAAATGATATCAATAAAGTAGAGCGAAGAATAAAGGGCGCAAAAGGGGGTGCGCAATTAAAATTAATGCAGCAGTTAACTCAATTAAAACAATCCAAAACCGAGCGTGAGCTTGACTGGGAATACAAGAATTATCAGCTTGTAGCAGATTTATCCTATTCAGTGGGGCTAATTGTTGCCTTCATCATTGCCTGCAGCATACTTCTGCCCCCAGGCATACTCATTCCAGCAACAGCAGCCCTTATCAACATCATAGGCTCAGCACTGTGTTTCACAGCGACACTTGCCTATTCGGCAGCAAGTGGTGCGATAAGCATTTCACACGCCAAGGCCCAAGGTGCTTCTGTAAAAGAGGTCTTTGGCACCTTGTTGGAGCAGTTTAATGAAGCGTCAGATGATAATGTAAAAAAAGCACTCTACTTAGATATGAAGCATTTGGTTGCCACGTCATCTTACCAAGAGCAACTGATATCATTTCAAAAAGCGGAGCTTATGCGCTCAATTTGTATTGACGCAATGATCCCACCGGTCGTTTTCATCTCGCTAATTTTTGTACCGTTAGGTGTTGGGCTAGGTATTCTAGGGGGAGGGTTTGCTCTCGCTTTATTCACCAAAGCATTATTACAATCATACAAGCCAAGCCAACAAGAGCTACCTGAGTTTGATGAGATAGCTTATAGCAAATTTAAAAAAGAACCTACTTATAAAGCCCTTTGTGCAACCAAAGCAAGGACGGGTTTATTTGAAGAAACTGATCCAGATCAAAAGCCTTCAAGCGGTGATAGGGAAGGTCCCGAAAAACCAGAACTCGCTACTTAACCCACTCATGGCTTGCTGACTGCCCTGGAGCAGAAAACACCTTCACTAAGATTTTTTCTATTCGGTGATGTTCTAACTCTTCTTCTTCCTTGATGAGTTCTTCTACCAGCCACCGTGATAACTCTTCTACGGTAATATTCGTCAACGGCATTAAAGTTACATCTTCCTTCAAAAACGGTATTTTTTTATGGTTGAAGGTAAAGTAATAATACTCATCATCTTCATCCATTGTCATATAGGGAGAGTACTCAGGCATTAAAAAGGTTTGGTTGAGATGGCGACAAAGCTTATGAATTTTTTCTTTATAATAACGATAGTCAAATGCCATCCCATTGTCTTCTATCCAGGTGGTTAAAGCCAAATATACACCATAGTGATGCCCATGAAGAGGCTCTCTGTCGGTCGCTGAAAAAATGGTCGTATGGCCTGCTGAAAATTTCATCGACTCTTTTTGTAGCTCTACCGTTGTTAAGTATTTTCCCATAGTTACGCTCTCAATCTCGCAGTCTGGCTGCTTACAGCCAGGAAATAAACATATCCGCTCCCTAACGGTCACGGCTCAGATGATCGAGCTTCGATGCCTAGCTAGAGACTATACCAAACTCAATCCGTAGCCTGGCTGCTTGCAGCCAGGGAATTCTCTACCTAGTGATAGGCTAAAAACTTATCCGCTCCCTAACGGCCACGGCTCGATGGTCAAGCTTCGATGCCTAGCTAGAGACTATAACGTTTATCATTAAGCATAAATCCATTTAATGAAAAATCTAAGGACTTGGTTAATGCCATCACCTTAAATAACTCCCCCATCTCATTTTCCTGAATCAACTGCTTCACGGCTTGATTTTGCTTAACGCGTTCTACTTCGTCATCTATCTCAGTCAAAACTTCTAATATACCATTGGCCAATAAAAAAGAGCCTTGATTAGTATAGCCCAATACCTCAAACCCAGCATCAACACCGGCTTCAGCAACATGGGTAAAGTCAACGTGTGCTGTAATATCTTCTTCCCCTGGATGTGCCAAAGGGTTGCTATGGGCTTGATGTTGGTAATGACACATCAACGTGCCTGTTCGTCTGTCCGGATGATAGAACTCATGCCTTGGAAAACCATAGTCAATAATAAACATGGCACCTTTACCAAGGATATTCGAGCACTGTTCAAGCCAACCATCGATAAACAAATTAACTTCTGACTGATAAGGCGCTAGGTCTTTCGCTACATTCGCCTCAACGTAAGTTAAAAGCCTATCATCATTACAGGGTGTATACTGCTCCACTAGCTCGCCGTTATCATTAACGCTTATAACACACTCTAAAAGCGCTCTCTCGCCTCTTATGAAGCGATGTACAGGCATCGCATCCAACACCTCATTTGCAATAACTACGCCTGTAAGAGGCATAGACGGCCATTCAGACAGCCATTTGACCCGACATGCTAAGTGGGGAATGTCTTGTTGTATGGCTTCCTGTTGGCGATGTCTTAGATTAGGGCTCACTTCAAGTATGAAGTACTCATCCGGAAGGGCGTCAAGTTGCTCAAGTCGGGTAAGCACATCGATACACAAACGCCCAGATCCTGCACCAAACTCCAATACTTGTGGGTTATCAACGGCCTTTAAAATAGGTTTAAATTGTTGCGCTAGCGTATAACCAAACAAAGGAGTTAATTCAGGCGCTGTAACAAAATCGCCTTTGGGTCCAAACTTGGTCAATCCTGCGCTATAATAGCCCATTTGCGGGTGGTATAAAGCCTGTTGCATATACTCGACAAAAGGCATGTCGCCATGTTGGTGTATATGATTGATAATATAGTCAGTTAAATTCATATAAATAAGCTATTATTAGTAAATATGCCGCCAAATAAGTTACTGGCCATCAAAAACAATATAGTTTAGCAAAAAAGGAAGCTATCTTGAATCAAAACCATACAAAAGCACCCGTTGCATTGATTACTGGGGCTGCTCGGCGTATTGGTGCGGCCATAGCTTCGCTGCTGCATGAGAAAGGGTTTCGAGTCATTGTGCATTATAATCAATCGGCTATAGAGGCAAACGAGCTTGTTGATGGTTTTAATAAGACTAGCTCCAATAGCGCGATTGCCTTGTATGCAAATCTCATGGATAAAAGCGATATAGAGCAGTTAATACATCAATCCATTGATTGGGCTGGGCAGCTTGATTGCTTGGTCAATAATGCATCTGTGTTTATCAAAACCAATCCCGGGTTTTTAAATGAATCAGATTGGGATACGTTATTTACCACCAATGTTCAAGCGCCTTATTGGTTAAGCGTTACGGCAAAGCCTTATCTTGATCTCACAAAAGGCTCAATCATTAACCTTGGTGATATCCATGCTCTAAAACCCTTGGCTGATTATTCGCTCTATTGTCAAAGTAAAGCCGCCTTATTGATGCAAACACAATCTTTAGCCAAGGCATTTGCACCCAACATTCGCGTCAATACCGTATCCCCTGGTGCCATTGCTTGGCCTGAAAAGGACAATGCATTAAGTGAAAATATTAAAGCGACAATCATTGAAAGCACGCCTTTGAAAAAACACGGTAAGCCCGAATACATAGCACAGGCCGTATTGGCTTTAATTGAAAATCCGTTTATAACTGGTGTTAATCTGCCTGTGGATGGGGGTAGGAGTATAAGTTAAGGAAGTCCTGGCTGCGAGCAGCCAGGCTACGGTTTTTTTGATTTAGGAATGTCAACGGACCCCAGGTGCTTGCTTCCGGGGTACGGTTTTTTTGATTAGGAGATTTCAACGTAGCCCGGATGCTTGCATCCGGGAAATATGATTAACGAGAATAACGGAGGCGTCATCATGGAAAAACAATACTTTGAAGCCAATACCATGCTTGAAATTGCTGCACAACATGCCTACGCTGCCGAATATTTATTGCAGCGTAATGCCGAGGTTACGTTTGATGACAATACCACCATCGATGCACTCCTACCGGTGACATCCCTGCTTCATTTGTCGTTTGAGCTAACACTAAAAGCCTTTTTAATCCACGAGCACCGCCCGGTAAGAAAACACTTAAAACTGATTGAATTAATAGAGTTAAACGAACACCTTGGACTTTCGAGAAAAGATATCGAGTTAATCAATATGCTATCTCGTGTCCAAGCATTTCGAAAAGGGGTGGACTATGTCTTATGGGAAAATCGCGAACAACTTCAAGGGTTTTGCGAACAAGCCCTGACACTCTATTCGCGCCTGCATGATGTGATACCGGTGGAGTTGCAAAGGGAATACCAACCCATTGCTTGAAAGAAGTTGTGAGGTGAACTTACAAGATTACATGAAAGTATGTGAAGATAAACAAAAGGCCGGCAGCGACAAACAAAATGGAAACGGTGATTTTATTGTTATAAATATCCTCGTCAGTGAATAGTTTTTTGTTCATGACTTTATTTAATTTTTGAATAGATTGTGGAGAAAAAACCAATAAAATCGCCACAATTATTACAAGACAACCAATTATCAATAAAGCATGTATCATAAATATCCCTATCATAAATAGTTGGAAAAGCTTAATCCATAATTATAAATCCGTATGAATCCTAGCTGTTGCTGTCTCTCCTGATGTATCTTCTGTGACTGTACATGTCCAAATATCTCCGGTAACAACAACATCAGTAACTGAATATCCACTTGGAACACCTCCAAGCAACAGAAGGCCAGCTCCAGTAGGGCAGTCCGCAAAAGTGTCAGCAGGTATACATCCAACAACATTTCCTGCCTTACAAGCCGCTACATTTATAGCACTTGCAGAAGTAATCCCACCAGCAACGCCTTTAGCTCCAGCAGCTCCAGCTTCCGTAGATAAATCCACAAAATTAGGTACAGCAACTGCAGACAAGATGCCAAGCACTACAATCACCACAACCAATTCTAAAAGTGTGAAACCCGTTTGTCTTTTCATTACGTACTCCGCATATCATAAAATGAATTAATAAGCTGTATAGTGCCACTACTTGTCTAGACAGTTAATTTCGCAATCTATTTCCCATACAATTAGCCGTTTATGCTGCAATTTTAAGTGGCTCACTCCTCTGGTAATTATAAATATTCATAGGCTTTTGGT
>Ga0233426_10001185_pt1 | contig 24721 bp, 20 predicted proteins | sample SI_118_April2016_6_FD_179875 | JGI IMG/M metagenome (GOLD analysis project Ga0233426, IMG submission 179875) | Seawater microbial communities from Saanich Inlet, British Columbia, Canada - SI_118_April2016_10_MG | ecosystem: Environmental > Aquatic > Marine > Inlet | place: Canada: British...
ACTAATAGCACGAAGAACAAAGGCACGAAAAAGCCCAACTTGGGAAAACCCAACGATTGCCTACCCTAACATTGGCACGATGCTTATTAAAATTACAAAAAACCACTTAGACGCATAACAGCATGATAAAAGGGAACAAATCCCTCTTATCAATATTATGAGGAATCCATTGTTTTTTGAGTGGCTCTTTTTGGAAAACATGGTATCCCTCTGTTTTTACTTATTATTCCTATCATTACCGCCACTGAAGGATGTGATAACAAGGAATTGATCCTCGTATTTTGTACGAATATGCTATAATTTATTTTCTTTGTCAACTATATAAAAAGGATTTTATATGTCTAAGTCTCCGTTCCTGCAATCTATTAACAAGTTCATGTTGACCCGTCGGTATAGCAAGCGCACGATTAGTAGTTATATCTACTGGATCAAGGCGTTCATTCATTTTCATGATAAGCGACACCCTAGTGAATTAGGCGATGCTGATGTAGCGCGCTTTCTCACGTATTTGGCGGTGGAACGTACTGTATCTTCCAGTACGCAACGCACCGCTCTCAATGCGCTGGCATTTTTATACAACCGTTTCTTGGAAAAGCCGCTGGGGCCTATGGCGGAATTTACGCGCAGCAAGCGGCAGGCCAAGCTTCCTGTTGTATTGTCTAGGGAGGAAGTGAAGGTGTTGTTTTCACATATTGACCCTAAATATAAATTAGCCGTTGGCTTGCTATATGGTTCGGGGTTGAGACGAATCGAGTGCTTACGGTTACGCGTAAATGATGTGGATTTTTCGCATTTACAGATTCGTATTTGGAACGGGAAAGGGTTTAAGCATCGCCTAACTACCTTAGCGCCAGAGCTGATCCCAGCTATTAAGTGTCAAATAGAACGCGCGAATGCTTTTTTACAGGAGGATAGTACTTACCCGGAATATTGCGGGGTGTGGTTGCCTGACGCTCTCGCTCGAAAATATTGTCATGCCAGCAAGGAGCTTGGCTGGCAATACCTGTTCCCCTCTTACAGATTAAGCATAGAACCGGGCACTAGCAATATACGACGCCATCATATGGACGAGAGCACGCTTAACAAAGTCATTGCTAGCGCTAGAAAAAAGGCAAAGCTTAGCAAGCCCGTTTCGTCTCATACCTTACGCCATTCATTTGCCACACATTTACTACAGAGTGGTGCAGACATTCGCACCGTACAGCAGCAACTCGGCCACAGTGATGTAAAGACGACGGAAATATATACTCATGTGTTAAATCAAGGCGCTTATGGTGTGCGCAGTCCTTTAAGTGATTTATTTTCTTAAAGAACCCATAAGGCCACCCAAAGAGACGCTTGTTGCATACTAACAGAGGCCTTTAACGCCTTAGCTTTTGTTTGACTACCGCCCAAGATCACAAACCGCTATCATAGTAGCTTTTAATCACATCCAATTAAGGCAAGGTTTTTATGGCTCAATACGTTTACACAATGAACCGTGTGGGTAAGGTTGTTCCCCCTAAACGCGAAATTCTTAAAGATATTTCTTTATCCTTTTTCCCCGGTGCAAAAATTGGCGTATTGGGTTTAAACGGCTCGGGTAAATCAACACTGCTGCGTATTATGGCGGGTATTGATAAGGACTATAACGGCGAAGCTCGCCCGATGCCGGATATCAAGGTTGGCTATTTACCCCAAGAGCCACAGCTAGATGAAAGCAAAGATGTCCGCGGTAATGTATTAGAAGGCGTACAAGAAGCGATGGATGCGTTGGCAGGTTTAGATGCAGTTTACGCCGCTTATGCCGAGCCTGATGCGGACTTTGATGAGTTAGCTAAAAAACAAAGCCGCTTTGAAGATACGATTCAAGCGTGGGATGCCCATAACCTTGATAATAAGCTAGAGCAGGCAGCGGACTCTTTACGCCTACCGCCATGGGATGCGGATATTAGTAAGCTATCTGGTGGTGAGAAGCGTCGAGTCGCTTTATGCCGCTTACTGTTATCACGCCCTGACATGCTGTTACTCGACGAACCAACAAACCACTTGGATGCGGAATCGGTGTTTTGGCTAGAGCAGTTTTTACAAAACTTTACCGGTACAGTGGTGGCGATTACTCATGATCGCTATTTCCTAGATAACGCCGCAGGTTGGATTTTAGAGCTGGATCGCGGCCACGGCATTCCCTATGAAGGTAATTATTCTACGTGGCTAGAAACTAAAGAAGCTCGCCTCGCACAAGAATCCCGTTCGGAAGCCTCACACCAGAAAGCATTAAAAGCTGAATTAGAATGGGTCCGCCAAAACCCCAAAGGCCGCCGCGCGAAAAGTAAGGCACGCTTACAGCGTTTTGATGAATTGCAATCTCAAGAATTTCAAACCCGTAACGAAACTAGCGAAATTTATATTCCGCCGGGCGAACGCTTGGGTGACAAGGTGATTGAATTACACAATGTAACCAAGAGTTACGGTGATCGTGTACTCATCGACAACCTCAGCCTTAACATTCCCAAAGGGGCGATTGTAGGTATTGTGGGCGGCAACGGTGCGGGTAAATCGACCTTATTCCGTATGATTAGTGGTGCGGAGACTCCAGATAGCGGCGAGATTGTATTAGGCGAAACGGTGAAAGTCGCTTATGTCGAGCAAAGCCGTGAGAACCTTGATAATGATCAAAATGTGTGGGAGTCGATTTCTGGTGGTGCAGAAGTGTTGAATATTGGCAGCTATGAAGTGAGTTCACGATCGTATGTGGGGCGCTTCAACTTTAAGGGCTCTGATCAACAAAAACGTGTTGGGGATTTATCCGGTGGTGAGCGTGGCCGCTTACACTTAGCCCATACCTTGAAGCAAGGCGCGAATGTATTGCTACTGGATGAGCCATCCAATGATTTGGATATTGAGACATTGCGCGCGCTAGAAGACGCGCTGCTCAACTTTCCGGGTTGCGCCTTGGTGATATCCCATGATCGCTGGTTCTTAGACCGTATTGCGACTCACATTTTAGCTTACGAAGGTGATAGTGAGGCGGTATTTTTTGAAGGAAATTATGCGGAATATCACGATGATTTAATGGCACGAAAAGGCGATAAAGCGCAGCCGCAACGCATGAAATATAAGCCCATTAAAAGCTAACTAGCGGTTTAGCTTTGCTAGATATTTATTGTCATCTCTATATATCGCGGGGTATTCGGTATGTAGAGATTGACGTAACTAATGCTTTGTCTACTGGGTTTTTATATACCGGACTTTTATATACTAAACATCTCCGTCCACTTTTTCCCTCGCCGCAAACTTTCTAAGATCTACTATACTCTTAAGAATATTCATTCAGATACATTATGGAGTCAATATGACGACTGCGGATAACTCAACAACCTCAACGCAAGATAACGAGCAGCGGCGTTTTACACGGGTAACCTTTGTTAGCCATATTGTATTGCAAAAAGGCGATGAAAAATGGAAGGGGACTGTCGTCGACATCTCTTTTAACGGGGTACTCATTAGCTGTGATGGCGATATTAATTTAACCAAAAACACTGACACTGCTGATATTGTAAATGCCTTTATTCACTTTGAAAACGATGAATGCATTACAGCAAAGCTTGAACTGGCACATCACCATGGTAAGTTATATGGCTTTAGCTTATATGAAATAGACTCCGACAGCCTCACGCATTTACGTAATATTATTGAGCACAACCTTACTGACAGCAGTATCTGCGAGAGAGAATTACTGACGTTATTTAGGTATCACCAATAAACGTTTCATATTTTTTATGGTTTCCAGTCTTTCATTGCGGGCAATGAAAAAACAACACCTTTAAAGCTCAAAATCACTGAGTTTTCATTAACACTTTCCACATAAACACCATTACTCATTCTTTCGCCTGCCTGCCTCTTTGCGCCATTTAATATAACAAAGCCGCTTTTATTATCACTAGCATATATATGCGCACCGTAAGCAATAGAAGGAATGGATTGTTGACGTGAACGTTCTAAAGTAAAAACACTCGGGATTTCTGAACGGTCAACGACGACAGGTATTGAGGGGGTTTTTGCGAATTTTTTATTAGCCACATATTCGTAAGCATTTTTTTGGCGACTTTCGTACAAGGTATTAACAGATGACTCTTTTTCTTCCACTGACTGTCGGTACAATCGATCAACAAGAGGAGCTTTATTCTTATCATCTATTACTTTTCTAGCCTCTGGCTCTTCGTCGATATCGACTGAGGAAGCATCATTATTTGTACTCAGCATATTATCAACAGATGGTTGGCCTACAGGAAGATTACTTTCAAATGGGATGTCAGAAGGTAGCGGCTGAACAGGCAACGATTCTATGATTAATGGATTTTCAGATGAAAGGTTCACCCCTGACGATAGCTCTAATTTAGTTTCTACAGGTAACTCGATAGCCTCATACTTTGTGCTTTTTGAATTTCGAAAAGGATTGAAAAAAAACATGCCGAACAACAAAAAACACACTAACAACACACTCAACATCAACATAAATGTGCTTTTTTTAGTGTTAGAAACAACAGAAATTTCCTCATTTAAAACACCTTCTGTAATACTAACGGCCGCGTTAGATAACTGGCGCTCTTGATCCGACTTTTTTAACGACTCTAAAATATAGGACATAACAAGCTACTGCCCTACATCTATTTTTTTGATGAACTCATTGTTATTTAAGGTAATCGCTAAACCCAACGATTCATTCAGTTTCAACAGTGTTTCAATACCCGCTTTACCGTCTTCCTTTAGCTTATGGTCTTTTTGAAAAAGACGTATACGCTGCTCTAAGAGTGAATTGTATTTTCCTTTTGCCAAGGTATTATTTTGTTGATCTATAATCGAAAAGGCATTCGCTAACCAGTCAATTAACGACGCATTTGATTTTTTGAAAATATAGCGCTCGAAGCCTAAAGGCGCCTGCCATATAAATGTCAGTTCTTTTTGCCACTGACTCTGTAACTGGTGAATAGGTAAGTAAGCATACATTGGCTCTACATTTTTTCTTTGAACGCTGGACTCACTAGAAACAACAACGATATCCGTATCCGTTACCCCTACTACTACAATATAGGATTGTAAATCATTGTGCTTTAATGAGATGATTGCAGGTCGGTTATATTTTTTTAGCGACTGCCAACGACTCTCATTAACGCTTTCACAACGAGAATTAACTAAGCGCAAACGGTCACACTCTAACTCTCCAACTCTTTTATCTGGCAATAATTGCGCAACACTATGAGCAAGCAATACTGACAACGCGCTCTCTTTATCATTAAAGTACTTAACAGCAGGGCGTTCTTTTTTGCTATCAACTGCGCTATCAACCACCTCGCCAGCAATTACTTTATCAAAAAAAATTTCTTCTGATTGAAGCTGTAAGCCACCTGAAGAAGAGTGGTTCACTGGCAACTCTTCCTCTCCTGCATCAACCATGCTTATTTTTTTATTGCCGATTTTTGAATCGCTCAATGTCGGCAAAAAGGGGATTACTGTATCGCGAGCATTGTTGTGGGCAACTACGGCGAGATCATCTATATCGTTCACCTCACGCTCACTGGCGTTATGTACGTTATTTTTTATCCACTGACTATTAAAAATTGACGAATGGATATTGTTAAGAAATACGTTCACACGACCAGATGGGATATTAGCCATATACATGCCAACAACCATTACACACGCCATACTTAACAAAAACATAACGGGCGCAACAAACGGACGATTTAGTTTTGCCCTAACATGAGCCAAGGAAGGCTCTGCGTAAACACCCGTGTAATTCCCTATCACTTCTTGATGCGCGTTGATTAATGTTTTTTTATTGACGGTATAACTGTTTTGAGAGTAAGCACCTAACAGCGCTCGATCGCAAATAACATTGACCAAACGCGGAACACCTTTTGTCATGGAAAATAACTGTTTGATTCGCCGAGAAGAAAACAATGCTATTTTTTTTGTATAACCTGCAACAGATAAACGATGGCTAATATAATCACTAAGCTCTTCGAAAGTAAGAGGGTATATATGATAGCGTGCGGTGATTCTCTGAGAGAGTTGAGTCATCGTCGGCTGTGCAAGAATGGCATTTAATTCCGGCTGGCCAACTAAAATAATTTTAAGCAACTTTTGCTTGTCAGTTTCAAGATTGGTTAGTAGGCGAATAAACTCCAATACCGAAGGGTGCATTTGCTGAGCTTCGTCAATGAGCAATACGGTATTAACGCCTTTTGCATGATTAGCGAGCAAATACTCATGGAGACAATCCGTTACTTGGCGTAGGCTCGTGCTTTTTACCTGGCTTTCATTAGCGGTCTGATTGTCGTTTTCAACTGCAGAAATTTTCAGCTCTTTACATATCGCCTGTAATAACTCGATCCGCTCAACACAAGGGTTAAGAATAAATGCGACTTGTGTATTCTCTGGTAAATGATGTAAAAAGCGGCGGCATACTGTGGTTTTGCCTGTTCCTACATCACCCGTCAGCAATACAAAACCCGCGTCACTTTCAATCCCGTGGTACAGGTGCGCTAACGCCTCCTGATGCCGCTCAGTCATAAATAAATAAGCAGGATTGGGGGATATCGAAAAAGGTGCTTCTATGAGACCAAAATGAGCATAATACATGCGTTCTATTCTACTGTGTAAACGCCAAGAGTGAAGTATTAATGGTTATTGAGCTGATTATATAGCTATTTAACTAATAGCATCTAATGCATCAGAAAGCGTTTTCACCGCAACGATTTCCATGCCTTTAATCGCTTGCCGCGGTGCGTTGCCTACAGGAACAATCGCTTTTTTGAAGCCATGTTTTGCCGCTTCTCTTAAGCGCTCCTGACCACTGGGAACGGGGCGTATTTCGCCAGACAAACCCACTTCACCAAACACCATTAATGTCGGTGGTAATATAACATCGCGGAAGCTAGAGACTATCGCTAACAACAGAGCTAAATCGACACTGGTTTCGATAATTTTTACGCCACCAACAACGTTCACAAATACATCTTGATCTCCCACCATTAAGCCACCATGACGGTGTAATACTGCCAATAGCATATTCAAACGATTTTGATCTAAACCCACGGCTACACGTCTAGGGCTACCACCATGACTGTCATCAACTAAGGCTTGAATCTCGACCAACAAGGGGCGAGTCCCTTCCCATATCACCATTACCACCGAACCAGAAGACACTTCTTCTGCTCGCTGTAAAAAAATAGCCGATGGGTTACTGACTTCTTTTAGGCCTTGCTCGGTCATCGCAAACACACCGAGCTCATTCACCGCACCAAAACGGTTTTTATTGCCACGTAAAGTCCGGTAGCGAGAGTCGTTATCACCTTCGATTAAGATAGAGCAATCAATCATATGCTCTAAGACTTTTGGTCCCGCTAAGCTTCCATCTTTGGTGACATGACCAACTAAAATTAAAATAGTGCCGGACTGCTTTGCAAAGCGCGTTAAGAATGCAGCACTTTCTCGCACTTGTGTCACGCCACCCGGTGCAGATTGCACATCGGACATATGCATCACCTGAATGGAATCGATCACCATAATTTTTGGACGAATCGTATCGGCAGTCACACACAGCTGCTCAACATTGGTTTCTGATAGCATATTAAGGTTTTGTGATTGCAAACCTAAACGCTGAGCACGCATAGCGACTTGCTGCAGCGATTCTTCACCGGTCACGTACAGTGTGGTATGTGCTTCAGAAAGATGGCAAAGCACTTGAAGTAGCAAGGTAGATTTACCGGCTCCGGGATGTCCGCCAATTAACACGACAGAACCTGACACTAAGCCGCCGCCCAACACACGATCAAATTCTTGTGTACCCGTAGTAATGCGCGGCATTTCTTCTAGGTTAATGTCTGCAAGCGCTTGAATTTTGTTGTCGGCGGTTCCGGCATAGCCTTTACGAGCAGTAGTAATCGGTGCATTACCACCGCCGCCAGTACCTAAACGCACTTCACTTAAACTATTCCATGCACCACAGGTGGTGCACTGCCCTTGCCACTTAGCAAAGTCATCACCGCATTCGTTACACACGTAGGCTGTTTTTGTTTTTGATGTGGCTTTTGTCATGATTTTATATGCGTTTTTAATACCGGATTAACTTAATAACAAGCTATTTAGCTTTTCTTTTTCGTACCGTGCGCTGGCCACTTGCACTTTTCGCTGGTGGCTCTTTAACAGATGACTTTTTAACAGATACTTTTTTGGCAGCTGTTTTTTGGGGCGAATGTTTCTTAGCGGATTTTTTTTCTGCAGTCTTTTTAGCAGCGCCAACCTTTGCTTTGCTTTTTTCTCTAGCCTTTGGTTTTTTATCTACAGGGGTAAATTCACCACGACGAATTTTTTCACGTTCGCTCATAGACTTAGTTTTAGTTGATGCGGCTTCGCCAGAACTATCACTAGCAGGTTTACGGCGACGGCTTTTTTTCTTATTGACCGAACGGCTGACACCGACTAATTCAAAATCGACTTTGCGATCATCTAATTTAACGCCTGCCACTTGTACTTGCAGTTCATCACCCAAACAAAACACTTGCTTGGTGCGTTCGCCCACTAAGCGATGATGGGCTTCTTCATAGCGATAATAATCTGATGGCAGCGAGGTAATGTGAATCAAGCCTTCTACATAAACATCTAGTAATTCTACAAATAGACCGAAGTTGGTCACGGCGGTAATCACACCGGGAAAGACATCGCCAATACGGTCTTGTAAATATTCACATTTTAGCCAACTCACTACATCGCGAGTGGCATCATCTGCACGCCTCTCTGCCATAGAAGTGTGCTCGCCTAAACGCAACATATCATCTAAGGCATACGGGTAAATATGTTTTTTCGGGATCACTTTTGCGCCTTTCACGCGCTGCACATGATCAGAGTATTGTCGACTACGCACCACGTGACGAATAGCACGATGCGTTAACAAGTCAGGATAGCGACGAATAGGCGATGTAAAATGGGTATACGCAGAATACGCTAAACCAAAGTGTCCTTTATTTTCTGGGTGATATACCGCCTGACTTAAACTGCGTAACATCACAGTTTGAATCACTTTTGCATCAGGCCTGTCGGCAATTTTTGCAATCATCTGTTGATACTGTTTTGGTTCAGGCTTAACCTTCGCACCAAAACCCAAACCTAGCTCAGCTAAGAATGCATTGAGGTTTTCTAGTTTTTGTTCTTTAGGGCCATCATGCACACGATATAAACCATCTAACTCGTGCTTCTCTAGAAACTTTGCTGCACACACATTGGCACACAACATACATTCTTCAATTAGCTTATGTGCATCGTTACGCTCGACCGGGATAATGCGCTCAATTTTACGTTGTTCGTCAAAAAGTATGCGTGTTTCGGTGGTTTCGAAATCAATCGCGCCTCGATCTTCGCGTAGGCTTCTTAGGGTACGATATAATTTTTCTAACTCATCAATATGCGGCACAACAGCTTGATATTCTTCGCGTAAATTCTGGCCTTCTACTTTTTCGCTTTCGTTTACATTACCGCCTACATTCTCATCGGCACGACTATCAACGGCAGCTAACATTTTTCCAACTTTGGTATACGTTAGGCGCGCATGCGAATGGATAACTGCTTCACAAAACTGGTAACCACTAATACGCCCTGCTGCACTAATACTAATTTCGCAAGCCATCGCCAATCGGTCAACATGAGGATTTAATGAACACAAACCGTTGGACAAGGCTTCTGGCAACATGGGTAAAACGAAGTCAGGGAAGTAGACCGAGGTGCTTCTTACTTCGGCTTCCTTATCTAATGCGCTACCAAGATCAACATAATGAGAAACATCGGCAATCGCGACATAGAGTTTCCAGCCACCGGCTTTTTTGGCTTCGCAATAGACGGCATCATCAAAATCGCGAGCGTCTTCACCGTCGATGGTTACGAAAGGTAGGTGACGCAAATCAACACGATGAAGCTTATCACTATCATCTACTTCTGTCGGTAACGTAGCGGCTTGAGCCTGTACATCTTCTGGCCATTGGTGAGGTAGGTTGTGTGCGCGAATAGCAACATCAATTTCCATACCTGGCGCCATGTGGTCGCCCAATACTTCGGCAATCGCTCCCATTGCGGGTGCTTGTCGAGAAGGATAGTCCGTGATGTTCGCAATAACAAACTGATTATTTTTAGCACCTAAGGTGTTTTCTTTAGCGATCAAAATATCTTGAGTGAGACGCGGATTATCGGGTTTAACATAACCAACGCCTTTGTCATTAAAGTAGCGACCAACGACTTGCTTGGTATTGCGTACTAAGACTTCGACAATTTTACCGTCTCGACGACCACGAATCCCGTCCGGCGCAAGACGTACCAACACTTCATCACCATCAAACACCTGCCGCATTTGTCGATAGGCCAAATAAATATCGTCGCTATTATCTGCGGGAATTAAAAAACCGAAACCGTCTTTATGCGCTTGGATACGTCCGCGAATAAGATCGAATTTAGACACCCGTGCGTAAGCTTGCTTACGATTGCTATGCACTTGGCCATCACGCTCCATCGCGAGTAAGCGTCGACGTAAGGCTTCTTTTTGGTCAACATCGTTCAGTGATAATTGCTGGCAAAGCTGAGGATGCGTTAACGGCCCGACGGCTTTATCCAATACATCCAAAATGTATTCTCGACTAGCGATAGGATTATCATATTTTTTAGATTCACGTTTTGCGTGAGGATCTGATGTTTTTTTCTTGGTTTTTTTTGCAGTCATTGCCGCCACTGTTATTGTAAGAATTTTTTTAATCAATGTGTTTATGTCATGCACTTCTATATTGAATGGATATTGTTAAGGTGTGTTTAATTGCTTATGATCCGAAACCAAACTCTGTTATTTTTACTATGTTTTGTTAGTCATTTCTAGAACTTGCTATTTTGCCATTATTATTTTTACGAATGGTTTACGAATTGAATCTAGTGTCTATTTAATATGGAAGTCTAACCATGTATTTTCTCCATATGGCGACGGCATATTATTCGAAAGCAATAGCTATAGAATATACCTTAAAGCAGGGATAGACCACAAATACCGATAGCTGAACCCATGTGTAAGCTGGTAATACGGAAAATAAGAAGAAGAGAGGAGGCAAACAAAACAATCAAGAGAAAATGCATGCGGCGCTATGCTTATAATAAGCAACAATAGCGCCGATTTTAGTCAAGCTAATACATCAAGTAATACAGGTATGGTCGTTTTTAACTCTGTAACTCGCAATTAAAGACTAAACGGGTGACGCAAAACGATCGTTTCTACGCGATCTGGCCCTGTCGACACGATATCTGCTGGCGCACCTACCAATTCTTCCAACCGCTTAATATAAGCGATCGCATTAGCAGGTAGTTCTTCCATCGTTTGCGCACCAAATGTGCTTTCACTCCAACCCGGCATAGTTTCATATACCGGTACTATTTTGTCCCAACCTGCACTATCGAATGGCACACTAATAGACTCGCCTTCCGCATTTTTATAGCCCGTACAAATATTGATGGACTCTAGACCGTCCAATACATCTAGCTTAGTCAGGCATAGACCCGAGATAGAGTTAATACGAATAGCATGTTTAACTGCCACCGCATCAAACCAACCACAACGACGCTCACGCCCAGTTGTTGCACCAAACTCATGGCCTTTAACACCTAAATGATTACCCACTTCACACGATAATTCCGTTGGGAAAGGGCCAGAACCTACACGGGTGGTGTACGCTTTGGTAATGCCTAGAACGTAATCTATATACATTGGCCCCATGCCGGAACCTGTCGCGACGCCACCTGCGGTGGTATTTGATGAGGTTACATAAGGATAAGTACCGTGATCGATATCAAGCAAGGAGCCCTGTGCACCTTCAAATAAAATGCTTTCACCGGCTTCACGAGCCGCATGCAACTTATTGGTAATATCCAACACCATTGGTTTTAATTCTTCTGCCCAGACTAATGACTCAGCAAGTACCGTGTCATAATCAACCGCTTCTACGCCGTAGTAATTCACCAAGGCGAAATTGTGATATTCCATCACTTCTTTGAGCTTTTCTGCAAACGATTCAGGGTTAAAAATATCTCCCAAACGCAAGCCTCGACGCGCCACTTTATCTTCATATGCTGGGCCGATACCACGACCGGTAGTGCCAATTTTGTCGTTACCACGTTTAATTTCGCGCGCCTGATCTAAAGCCACGTGATAGGGCAAAATTAAAGGGCAGGCAGGTGACAAACGAAGACGCTCGCGTACCGGTACGCCGCTGGCTTCTAATCCAGCCATTTCTTTTAGTAGCGCATCAGGAGCAAGTACCACACCGTTACCAATCATACATTGCACACCATCGCGTAAAATGCCCGATGGAATGAGATGTAAAACCGTTTTTTTACCGTCGATCACCAAGGTGTGTCCGGCGTTATGGCCGCCTTGAAAACGCGCCACTAGCGATACTTGATCGGTGAGTAGGTCAACAATTTTACCTTTACCTTCGTCACCCCATTGAGTGCCTAATACGACTACATTTTTACCCATAATTTTTCTCTATTTAACTCGTTGCTCTTTATTTCTAAATATCTACAAATGTTATTTTTGAAAATAACGTATTATCGACATTACACCTTGGTAGTTAAGGGCTGCACTTGATATGCACCATCAACCCACGTTAACTGTCGATCACAATGCAGCTCATTCAAATTATCCTCTGCCGATGACAAACCACTCACTACTCGCTCGCCACTTTGACGTAAGGCTTGAATCGCTAACCATTGCTGAGGATCTTCTGACGCTGGCGCATAAATACCCAAAGTCTCTACCGACAATGATACTTCAGCTAAACGCATCACCGAAGTGAGATTCAAACCAAAACCTGTTGCAGGACGTGATCGACCGAAAGCCTCACCAATATGATCATAACGCCCTCCATTAGCAATTGCGTCGCCATAACCTTCCGCATAGGCAGCGAATACGGTGCCCGTGTGATAGTGATAACCTCTTAACTCGCTCAGATCAAAATAAAAGTTAACATTGGGATAACGAGCGGCTACAACATTAGCAATGGCAGTCAGCTCATCAATCGCCGCTTGTGCTTCTGCTGGAGCATCACTTAATGCATCTTGCGCTTTCTCTAGTATGGAAATATCACCACTCAAGGTGGTCAGAGCCAACAACCACTCTCCCGCTTCTTCAGAATCGATATTGGTTTTAATCCATTGCTGAATTTCAGACTGATCTTTAGTTTGCAACAAAGCAAACAGTTCTGCTTCCTGACTTTCACTTATATTTAATGAGTCTGTTAACGCGCTATAAATACCAACATGACCTAAATCAAGCGTAATAGTTTGCACGTCAACGGCGATGAGGGATTCCAACAACAGGGAGATAACTTCTATATCGGCCTCTAAACCCGCCTCACCAAATAATTCCACCCCCACTTGCAACGGTGTACGAATGGCTAAAGGGGTTTTTGGCGTGGCATGTAAGACGTGATCGGCGTAGCAGAGACGATTGACGCCATTACGCATGAAACTATGAGCATCCATACGAGCTGCTTGAGGCGTCATATCGGCGCGCAAACCCATGGTTCGCCCCGATAATTGATCAGTCACTTTGAGCGTTAATAGCTCTAGATCATGACCGACACCACTAAATAAGGATTCAGTGAATTCTAATAAAGGCGGAATAACCAGTTCATAACCCCAGCAACGGTATAAGTCGAGTAACTGTCGACGTAGCTGTTCAACACCTTGCGCTTGGGCAGGCAAAATTTCTTCGACACCATCGGGTAATAACCAACGATCTACATTTTTCATAATTAATCTTTTAGGTCAGTAAATATAATATGCTTAACCCCAGCAACATACTAAGCAAGCCCATCACACGAAGTTGATGGTCAGTAATGAGCGCCAATTGCGCTACTAGCCATCGCCACTTAGAGGGATATAAGAAAGGAATAACCCCTTCGATAATCAGTAGCAAGCAAAATGCTTGGAGCAATGCTTCCCACATAGTGATTCCCGTACAGTATCGTCAGTAAGGCTTTCGAAAGGTCTCTTCTAGATAAGCCCTGACTTTCTTAGGCAATATCTTTGTCATAAAAAAACCGAGTTACTAGTAACTCGGTTTTTCGGATTTTATCACTTTTTACACGCTATTGTGTGTTTTTTGTGATGTGATCGTTCTTTTATTGTCCAGCACTTAGCGGTGTATCACCCTGACTACTTTTCAAATAGCGGAAGAAGTCGCTATCGGGGTCAACCAGCATAATGTCACCTTTATTTTGGAAGGTGGTTTTATATGCCTGTAAGCTACGAACGAAGCTATAGAATTCAGGATTTTTGCTATAAGCCGCCGCATACAAATTAGTGGCTTTAGCATCACCTTCACCGCGTAGTAATTCAGCATCTCGATAAGCTTCTGCCTCGATTACCGTACGCTGGCGATCTGCATCTGCTCGAATAATTTCTGCCTGCTCTTTACCTTTCGAACGGTATTCACGGGCTTCTTTTTCACGAGCGGCGCGCATACGGTCGTACACTGAGTTACGTACTTCGTCTGGTAAATCGATTCGCTTAACTCGAATATCCACCACCTCTACACCTAACTCTTGACCAACGGTTTTGTTGATTGTTTCGACTAGCGAAGCCATCAACTCATCACGCTCGCCAGATACGGCTTCATGCAAGGTACGCTTACCAAATTCATTACGCAAGCCATCGCTGATACGTACGGCTAGACGACGACCAGCGGTATCTTCAAGTCCACCCGTTGAGGTGTAATAAAGCGCCGCATCAGAAATACGCCATTTAGCATACGAATCTACGACTAAACGTTTGTTTTGCACGGTAAAGTAGTTTTCTGGTGGCGCATCCAAGGTCAAAATACGCGAGTCGAAATAACGCACTTCATCAGAGAGAGGCATTTTAAAGTTTAAGCCGACCTCAGGGTGGACGGGCTGTAACTTACCAAAGCGAAGCACAACCGCCTTCTCGTACTCAGGCAGAACGTAAACAGATGCATTAATTACCGCTAATGCAATTAACGCAACGATAATAGCAATAATACTTTTTGTCGACATTAGCGTGCTCCTCGTGTTCGGCCGGCTTGATCTTGACGTAGCTGTTCAATCACTAGATCGCTAATTTGACGAATGTCATCTTGAGTGACACCTTCGCTAGCGCCACGGCTCAGAGATGAGCTGTTTGCAGCTTGCGAGGTTAGCTTATCCAGCGGTAGATACATCATATTGTTTCCACCTTCAACATCCACTAACACCTTCGAACTATTCGCCATGACTGACTCAATAGCATCGATATACAAACGTTCGCGGGTCACTATTGGCGCTTGACTGTATGCAGATAAAAGCTGGTTGAAACGCTCTGATTCACCCTCGGCTCTTGCAACCACTTGGTCACGATAAGCATTGGCTTCTTCGATAGTCCGCTGAGCTAAACCACGCGCCTCAGGAACGATACCATTCGCATATGATTGTGCTTGGTTTTTTAAACGCTCTTGATCTTCTTTGGCTTTCACAACATCATCAAAGGCATCTTTTACTGCAGCGGGCGGCTTACCTTCTTGCAGGTTCACACCAACAATATTGATACCTGTACCATAGCTTTCTAGATACTCTTGTAAACGCTGTCGCATTTCAGTGGCAATTTTTCCACGACCTTCCGATAGCACTTGATTTAGCTCAGTTGAACCGACCACATGACGTAGGGCACTGTCGGAAGCATGCTCTAAACTAACCACTGGGCTATTCACGTTGAGTACAAATGCTTTGATGTCGGCGATGTTGTATTGGATGGTCACAGGGACTTCCACGATACTTTCATCTTCCGTTAGCATAAGTCCACCAGCCACATATTGGCGCTCGCCGGTTACATTGTGGTCAATCACTTCATCAATCAAAGGGGGATTCCAGTGCAAACCTGCACCTACAATGCTGTGGAATTTACCCAAACGAAGTACAACGGCTTGCTTTTGCTCATCTAGCTGATAGATACCGAATACGCCATAAACTAGCGCAACAATAACCAAACCAACCACAATCATGGAGCCTGAAATACCGCTTCCACCACCATTGTTGTTACCGCCACCTTTGCCACCAAAGATACCGTTGATTTTCTTTTGAAAGTTTTTCAGGGCTTCATCCAAGTCAGGCGGGCCGCTGTTGTTACGGTTACCACCCCAAGGGTCTTGGTTGTTACCACCCGGTTCGTTCCAGGCCATAATACTCTCCAGTTATGATATTAAAAAACGTGGGGCTCTTGAGGTCTCTGCACGAATATTTCATCCAATGCAAAAGCCCTATAAAAGGCCCTATATATGTCTATTGTGATCTATTTATTCTGGCTGCCCAGCAACTTCCCAAGCTTCGCTGGTACTCAAGATGGGGATGACACCTGCCCATTCCAAGTCTTTCTCTACAATTCCTTCACTGCCAAGTATTTTTAATAACTCGACTTGAGGAAGATTAATTTGAACCTCGCTATTGCCCTCTTCATCGTAGGACTCATCCTCTATCGCTTCGACACTATATAAGCGTGCGCGTAAACGCGACAATTCTGCTGACAGCACTACAGGGAAGCGCAAAGTCGCTTGAATCATGCGATCACCTAGACACTCAGCTAAGGCTTCAAACATGAGCTCAATACCTTCTCCCGTTTGCGCCGATAGCCATACCGCTACCGGAACGCCATGTTCATTTCTATCAATACGCGGTGCATGCTCAAGCAGGTCAATTTTGTTATAAATTTTAAGCTGCGGCAAATCCGCCGCACCAATCTCCGTTAATACTTCCTGCACTTGCTCTATATTGCGTGGCCGCTCTTCATCGGCGGCATCAATCACATGCAACAACAGCGATGAGTGAGCAGCTTCTTCTAAAGTTGCCCTAAACGCGTCGATAAGCCGGTGGGGTAAATGGCTAATAAAGCCCACCGTATCGGCTAATACCGCTTTACCTACATGAGGTAAATTGATTTGTCGCATAGTCGGATCAAGCGTAGCGAATAGTTTATCTTCCGCGTATACGCCCGCATCGGTAATATGATTAAAGAGGGTCGATTTACCGGCATTAGTATAACCCACTAATGAGACCGTTGGCGTTGATGCACGCAATCGCGAACGACGACTTTGGTCTCGCTGTTTGCGCACTTTATCTAGGCGAGCCTCTATCGATTTAACCCGCACACGCAATAGACGGCGATCGGTTTCTAGCTGAGTTTCACCGGGACCGCGTAAGCCGATACCGCCCTTTTGTCTTTCCAAGTGTGTCCAACCACGAATTAATCTTGTGGACATGTGATGCAACTGAGCTAGCTCTACTTGCAGCTTGCCTTCATGTGTACGAGCCCGTTGCGCAAAAATATCTAAGATCAAACCGGTTCGGTCTAGTACTCGACACTCAAATATCATCTCAAGATTGCGCTCTTGGGTTGGCGTTAAGGTGTGATTAAAAATAACAATTTCGGCTTCGTGTAAAACTACTAACTCTCGCAGCTCTTCTGCTTTGCCAGAACCGACAAAGGTTTTTGCCACCACAGACGATCGCTGGCCGGTCACAAATTCAACAGGATCACCACCTGCCGATAAGACCAGCTCTTCAAACTCTCTAGGATCATCACGAATATGGGAATGGGGAAGTTGCAAATGAACAAGAATCGCTCGCTCGCCGGATTTGGGACGTTCAAAAAACAATCAATAATCTCAACAAAAAGAATGTGGCTCTACAAGAGCGCACCTTAAATGATGCGCCTTAGTAAAAAATTAACAGGCTAAAAAGTTGACACACGGAAAACGTTATATCGACTTATTCAAATGAAGCCGCAACAATTATTTATTGAGGTGCCGCTATACGTTTTTCCTTAACTCTTGCTTAACTTTTGCCTAACTTTTATTTGGCTTCTGTTTAACCTTCATCATCGTCAGAATCGTCATGCTCTACCATCGGCACTCGCACGGCTCTAGCCGGGACGACGGTGGATATAGCATGTTTATATACCATCTGGCTCACTGTATTTTTGAGCAGAATAACGAACTGATCAAATGACTCCACTTGGCCCTGCAACTTGATACCATTAACGAGGTAAATAGACACTGGGATACGTTCCTTACGTAAAACGTTTAGGTAAGGGTCTTGTAGGCTTTGCCCTTTTGACATGGGATGCTCCTTGAGGTGATGAAAGTAATATACGTTTGTTATTAAATACTTATTAAAATCTTACTGTTGTACTAATAAGCTAGCACTACAAGTTAGTACTATAAGTTTGTACGATACGTTTAACAACTTAGCGTTGCTCAATTGAATAATAAGTCGCTCTATTATTACTATAGCAGTAAATGTGCCCTTTTAAGACACTAACTATGAGAATAATTCCATGTTAATACTCTTTGTTAATACTCTTATTTTTTAATTTTATCTAGACATAACATCTTACACCTCTTATCTTGACGTCAATCACAGGGAATTCAACACCCTAGAGATATTTTTTTCTCCCTTTACGGCTAAAGTCGTAGGGTCAATATCAACTTCCAGGCGATGCAAACCCTCCCAACCACGCAACCACGTCAATTGTCGCTTGGCTAGCTGCCTTGTTGCCGCCAAACCTTTCTCGATCATTTCGTCATAACTATAGACTTTATCTATGTATTCCCACATTTGGCGATAACCAACAGCACGCATAGAAGGCAAATCGAGAGACAAATCTCCCCGCTGGTAAAGCTGCGTGACTTCTTCCTCAAAACCATCTTCCAGCATCATTTCATAACGGCGCGCAATACGTTGGTGCAACAGCGCTCTCTCCTGAGGAATAAGCGCAAACTGCGTTACATCATAGCGATCAGAGAAATGAGTATCGACTGGCGACTGCTGGAGCTGCTCTGCCCGATAAACACTCATCGGCTTGCCACTCATGCGATATACCGCTAATGCACGGGCAATGCGCTGTGAATGATTGGGGTGAATTTGTGCCGCCGACTCAGAATCTACCGCTGCCAACTCTTCGTGTAATAATGGCCAGCCTTTAACGAGGGCCTCTTCTTCAATCGCCGCACGCGTAGCAAGATCGGTCGCGGGCATATCTGCCAAGCCCTTGAGCAAAGCATTAAAATACATCATGGTTCCGCCCACTAAAACAGGCGTGCGCCCGGCTTGATGGCTTTTATCTATCTCTGCTTGAGCATCTCGACAAAAGTCGGCCACCGAGTAAGTCTCTGCAGGATCACATATATTAATTAACGCATGCGGGGCGAGCGACAACTCTTGTGCGGTCGGCTTGGCTGTACCAATATCCATATGTCGATAAATGAGTGCTGAATCCACACTAATAATATCTACCGACCTTTTTTGCGAGGCATGCGACGAGGTATGCAGAGAGGAAGGCTGCGACAAAGCAATCGCTAAGTCTGTTTTACCAGAGGCAGTAGGACCCATTAAAAAGATAACAGGTGGCTTTGAATCATTCATGGGCACAGGTCTATTAACATTAATAAAAAAGGAGAAAGAGCATCATAGCTTTATGGCGCTTTACGAACACGCTTTACGCAAAAAAACATCATTGCCCACGCATAAACCACTTATCAATTTCTGCGAGTGAAAAATGCATCCATGTAGGACGACCATGATTACACTGGCCGCTTCGCTCAGTGGCTTCCATATCACGCAACAAGGCATTCATTTCGGGCACACTTAATGTGCGATTGGCGCGTACCGAACCATGACACGCCATGGTCGATAACAACTCATTGATGTGTTGCTTGATACGATCGCTACTGCCGTATTGAATAAGATCAGACAGGACATCTCGCACTAGCTGCTCTACGTTGGCATTTTTTAACGATACCGGAATTTGCCGAATCAATAGGCTCTCGGGACCTGCGGTCTCAACCACAAAACCCAACTGCTGGAAAACGGCTTGATGGCTCTCAATACAAGTAACTTCTTTTTCACTCACAGCCAAGGTTTGCGGCACCAATAAGGGTTGCGCCTGTACATTACCTTGATCAAAAGCCGATTTCATTCGCTCATACACAACACGCTCATGCGCGGCATGCATATCGACTACAATGAGTCCTTGTGCATTTTCAGCCAAAATATAAATACCCTTAAGCTGTGCTATTGCATAGCCCAATGGAGGAATTTCCTGACTAGTTTCTGCCGCCATCTCAGGACTGGACGAAGCCGCTTGCCCATAGAAATTCAACGCTTCACGTATTTGGGGTGTATCGGTATCTGTGGGCGGGTAATGAGGGAGAGAGGAATAAGCAGATGAAGGATTACCCGCTGTATTCGCTAACGTTGCTGCCGCTAAAGGCATCGACTGCTGATCAACAATAGTTTGCTGCTGACTCGCGTCCGTACCGATACCGGCCGCAACTGCCAGTGACGATGCCGTGGTTAACTGATCATCTGGACGCACATCAGCCAGCGCATGATGCAAACTGCTATAAATAAAGCTGTGTACATTGCGCCCATCACGAAAACGCACTTCATGTTTGGTAGGATGCACATTCACATCGACGGTTGCTGGATCAATTTCTAAATATAAAACAAAAGCCGGATGGCGACCGTGATAGAGCACATCACTATAAGCCTGTTTAACCGCATGACTGACTAATCGATCTTTAATGGCACGCCCATTAACATAGAAATGCTGCAAGTCTGCCTGACTGCGAGAAAAGGTCGGCAATGCTACCCAACCCCACAAACGTAAACCAGAACGTTCGATATCCACAGTAAGCGCATTTTCCATAAACGCGGGGCCACAGATTTGCGCTACGCGGCGATTTTTCTCTGCTTCTGATGTGCCTGCACGCAGGCTATGGATGGTGCGCTGGTTATGCCGCAATTCAAACGTGACATCAAAATTAGCTAAGGCCAAGCGCTTAACTACTTCTTCTATTCGATTAAATTCGGTTTTTTCGGTGCGTAAAAATTTACGTCGTGCAGGCGTGTTAAAAAACAAATCTCTTACTTCAACCGTCGTGCCTTGCTGATGAGGTGCTGGGGTCAGCTCCGTCGACATTTCTTGGCCTTCCGCTTTTGCCGCCCAACCTTGAGCGGAGTCATTGACACTACTCGTTAGAGTCAAGCGGGACACCGAACTCACACTGGCTAACGCTTCGCCGCGAAAACCCAAAGTACCGACAGCTTCCAAATCGTCTAGTACATAAATTTTACTCGTTGCATGACGGCTCAGTGCCAAAGCAAGGTCATCTCGATCAATACCGTGACCATTGTCACGAATGCGCATGGTTTTAATGCCGCCGTTCTCAATATCAACATCAATGCGAGAAGCGCCTGCATCCAAACTGTTCTCTAACATTTCCTTAATCACGGAAGCGGGACGCTCCACCACTTCACCCGCGGCTATTTGGTTAGCAAGGCGCGGGGGTAATAGTTTAATTTTTGACATATAGATTTAACTTCAACATGAACGCTGGAAAACGTATTAGGATAATGGAGTAACAAATTATACAGGAAATAGACCTTATCAGGATTGGATAGAGTCAATTTCCAAAAAGCAGCCAATTGATGAAATTATTTGATGTCTCACTAATAACACCTATGCTTTTAGTGATATTCACTCTTAAACATAGGTAACAAAAAATGAAAGCTACACTTACAACACGCTTTACCCAACTATTAACCGCAGGGCTTTTAGGGCTTTTGTTAGCTTTCAGTATGCAAGTAAAAGCTAACGACTTCAGCCAGCTGACCATCATGACAGAAGACTTCCCCCCGTTTAACTACAAAAAAGATGGGAAAGCCGCGGGCTCCGCTGTGGATTTACTCATGCAAGCTAGTGCCGCAGCGGGAAAGCCTATCTCCAATGACAAAATCAATGTAATGACATGGGCACGAGCATATAAAGCCGTACAGTCAGGCCCCAATGCCTTACTATTTAGCATGACAAGAACCGATGCTCGCGAAAACCTATTCAAATGGGCTGGCCCCATTGGTGAAAACCGCGTTGTTATTTGGGCAAAGAAATCATCTGGCATAGCCCCTTTCGACAACATCAAAGATAGCTCAGAAAAGGTCGTTGTAGTGCGTGACACCGTAGGCGATCAGCTGATGGTAAGTGCTGGCGCAACAGACGATGGTCTTGTGCGAGCCTCTAAGCCAGAAGGAGCCTCAAAAATGCTTATCAACAACCGAGTAAAGCTATGGGCATATAGTGAAAACAGTGGCGCGAGACAACTAAAAGACGCAGGAGCAAGCCTAGACGATTATGAAGTCGTACACGTCTTAAAATCAAGCGAACTTTATTTTGCTTTTAGTAAGGATGTAGATGACTCGGTAATTCAATTACTACAAAAAGGCATTGATCAAGTACGCCCGTAGCATGGCGTAAATATTTTCATATTAACTAGGTTGATCGCTTGCATATAGAGCGGTCAACTGCTCTCAGCTAGCTCCCACCTACATCCATAAAAAGAAGCACCCCTACCACTTGCCAACGACAGTTTCTTTCCTATACTTTTGTTGACGAACATAAATTAACCAAGGTAACACCCTATGAAAAACTCTTTATCAACACTTTTATCAAGCTTTATTTTTCTTTGCTTAGCACATGTCTCAGCTAGCCAAGCAGCAGATTTTAACTCCCTTAATATTATGACAGAGGAATTCCCACCGTTTAACTATTCTGAAAATGGTCAACCTGCAGGAAAATCTGTTGACCTGCTCATCAAAGCAAGTGCGGCGGCAGGCAGCCCAGTCACAAAAGATAAAATCAATATGGCCGCATGGGCTCGTGCTTATCAAACTGCACTATCCGGGCCTAACGTGATGCTATTCAGCACCACGCGTACAGAGCAACGCGAAGACTTGTTTAAATGGGCTGGCCCTATTGGACAAAACCGTACAGTTGTATTCGCAAAAAAATCTTCAGGCATTGGTCAGATAGAAGACATGTCAGCGATTGATAAAAAAGTGGCTGTTATTCGTGATTCCGTAGACGACCAGATGACCGTCAAAGCAAATACACCAAGCAATCTGATTACTCGAGCTTCAAAGCCAGACGCCGCAGCGAAAATGCTATCTACCGGCCGAGTCGATTTATGGGCTTACAATGAGTTAACCGCGATGGAAATTCTTGAGCGCAACGGCCAAAACTTGGATGATTATGAAATCGTTCACGTACTAAGTTCAAGTGATTTGTATTTTGCTTTTAGTAAAGACGTAGATGACTCTATCGTGCAATTATTACAAAAAGGAATTGATATGAGTCGCTAAACTCACATCCTAACAAAACACTCCCACTGTTTAAAATATATAATAGTGGGAGATTTTTTTCTTGGTTTTATAACAACAACCCCACATCATATTTTTAAATCTCTCTATTCTTTTTCCACTCTGTTAACATAACCATCCTTTGAATAAATTATTCGCCGCTTAGGTAGTATGCTGGCAATGCCGATACCTTTAATTTCACATCCACTGTATAGTTTTCCTTTTCCTGACCATCATCGCTTTCCAATGGAAAAATTTAAGCTGCTTGTCGAGCACCTTAAAAAAAATGGCTTATTTAACCGAGGCCGCCACTTTAGACCAGGCGTCAGTAAAATAGAATTATTACAGCAAGGCCACTGCCCGAACTACATTGAGCGCTTCACTAACAATACGTTTACGCCAAAAGAACGTCGCCGTATGGGCCTACCTTGGAGCGAAGGGTTAGTTAAGCGCACACTCATTTCACCCAATGGCACTTTTTTAACTGCACAACTGGCATTGGCACACGGGGTTGCTTGCCACTTAGCAGGGGGAACACATCACGCTCATTTCGATTTCGCATCTGGGTTTTGTATTTTTAATGATTTGGCCATCACGGCAAAAGCGTTGCTTGCACAAGGAAAGGTAAAGAAGATTGTTATTTTTGATTGCGATGTGCACCAAGGTGACGGCACAGCATCTATATTACAACACGAAGAAAGAGCCTACACCTGCTCTATTCATTGCGAAAAAAACTTCCCCGCAAAAAAAGCATTGAGTAATTTTGATGTCGGCTTACCTCCGTATACAAACGACAATGAATATATTGATTGCGTACAAAATACTCTTAACGCGATCATAAAAAATCAACGACCGGATTTGATTTTATATGATGCGGGTGTCGATATTTATCAACACGACCCTCTAGGCTTACTTGATATCACTCTGCAAGGAATCAGACTAAGAGATAGAACCGTACTTGAAACATGTAAGAAGCATAATATTCCAGTAGCTACCGTCATCGGCGGAGGCTATGATGACGACCAACATGCATTAGCCGAACGTCACGCCATTGTTATAGAAGAAGCGTTTGCTGTTTTCGCTCATAAATAGTCAATTTGATCACAATAACCGAGATGGAATAACATCACTGTAGTGATTTAGCATTCGCTGATACCATTGATAGAAAGCATCTTCCTTATCAGTAAAACCCATATCAATCAGATTAATTTCATTTGAGCAGGCAATCCACAAGAAGGTACCAAGGACGCAGATATCAGCATAGGACGGCGACTGTCCTGTCAGATAAGATTGATCATCCAGCACCTCTCGCAACGTATCTAATGCTTTATTCAGCTCTGCGATCACTGCTGTCCGGTTTAAAAATTAAAGCGGGTTAAAGAAGTCCGAACCCCTTGGTGTGCGGTAAAATAGCAGCTTTCGAGACAGCAAATTTACCTCAGGGGATTCGGACATGAAGCATCGTAACA
>Ga0233426_10001186_pt1 | contig 24703 bp, 25 predicted proteins | sample SI_118_April2016_6_FD_179875 | JGI IMG/M metagenome (GOLD analysis project Ga0233426, IMG submission 179875) | Seawater microbial communities from Saanich Inlet, British Columbia, Canada - SI_118_April2016_10_MG | ecosystem: Environmental > Aquatic > Marine > Inlet | place: Canada: British...
AAAAATCTACTAAACTTTAGTAGATTTTTTTGTAGCTTAAAATTATACTCTATCCTCATATTTCGAACAGAGTTCAATTATAAAATAATTAATTACTTTATAATTGAACTCTGTCAATAGAATTATTTTGTAGAGGTTAGTTATTATATGGTATTATAAATTTATATTAAAAATATTTATTAAAAAAATACTATGTTACACATTGTAAAATATTTTATGTCAGGATTAACTATAATGTTGAAATCAGAATTTCAGGGGAACAGTGAACAGTTTGCTACAAAACCAACTAATACAGAACAAATAGAAATAGTGAATTGACTAGATAAAATAACTAATGCAAACAAAATACAAAAGGATTTAGCTGAAAAAATTCTTGTATTTATTGATAAAGTTAACAGTAATTGAGATTCAAAAATAAGAGGACCTGAAAAATTATGAAATACATATGCTTTAGATGCTATTATTGAGCATGTTAATTTAAAATCAAATACAGATTCTGAAATTTTAACTGAGGGAGATATCGATGTTGAGACATTAAAATCTGCTATAAATTTATTAGTAGTAGCCACAGAAGAAATTGCAGAAATTACTAGTAATACAAGAAATCAATGTGATCAATTAATGGGTGAATGTAATATGAATTAAAAATCTACTAAACTTTAGTAGATTTTTTTGTGCTTTAGAATTATAAAATCTAATGACTATATATTTTTATTCTGTCAATAGAATTATTTTGTAGAGACTTATAGTAATATGATATTATAAATAGGTATAAAAAAATATTTATTAAAAAGATACTATGTTACATATTGTAAAACAATTCATGTTTGGGATTACTTGTATGTTAAAATTTGAGTTTACAGGTAATGGGGAAAAATCAGGTGGTAATGAACAATCAGAGATAGTAGAATGATTAGTTGATGCTACTAATAGTAGTAATCTAAAAGCAGAATTAAGAAATAAAATTCTTAGTTTTATTAATACAGTTGATAAAAATTCAGATTCTATAATAGATGAATCAGAAAAATTATGAAATAAATCTACTCTCGATGAAATTATTATTTATGTAAATAGTCTATCTAATGACGATTCTCAAATATTAACAACTTGAGATATTAATGCACATGCATTAGAATTTGCTGTAAATTTATTAAAAGTATCTACAGATGAAATTGATGAAACAACAAAAAAATCAAAAATAGGTTTAGAAGAATTAAAAAAATCACAATATACCTCTCCTAAATTAGAAGAATCAGCTATATTAGAAGGTTTACGTAGAATTAAATTATCATGATGATTAAACAGGGAAACAATTGGTATATATGAACATAATGGAGAAGAAAAAGAAATTATTCTCAAAAAAGATGGATTAGGTAAATTTTTCATTGAATTAGATAAGTCTACAGGAATATTTTCTGATGATATTAGTAGTAAAACTACTAATATTGCTAATACTGAAGAAGTAATTAGACTCGTTTCTGAATTAACTTCTGGAGCAGTTTCAGTACAATCAATTGAAAAAAACGAAGTTGTTAATGATATTAAGAATGAAAATATTAAAACTCTAGAAAAAACAGTAAAAGGATCAAATGAAAAAATAGCTTGAATAAGTATATGAAAACTCACTAAAAATGAAGTTTTAGCTGAAATGCATCTAGGTTCATTAAATAATCTATTACTATTAAATAATAAAGAGTTAAATAATCTTGTTAATGATTTAAAAACTGCTCTTTGAGAAGAATGAAATGATATTGCAAATTTTACATACAGAAATATTGTAGGTCTAAGAAATTATTCGAAAGCAATTACAGTTTTAGAAAATGCTACTTATAAAGTAAAATGAGGATTTTTAGGTACAGTAGAAGCTATGTGAGTTATTGGAACACTCAATTGAATAAATGAAACACAAAAATTATTAACTGAAAAAACTGATTTTAAAGAAAAATTAAAAATAATCTTTGATTACAATGCTGATGGTATTTTAGATTCAGAAAATCACTTTTATACAAAAGAAGTAGCTATATTTAAAGCTGTTAAAAATGAAAATGATTTTAATAATTTAATTTCAAATCTAACTAATCAAACAGGGGAAGAATTTATGAATGGTTTTGATACAGATTATTATAAATCAAGAGAAACTTTTAAAAAAGCATTAGCAAATAGATTAGATAATGACTTTGTATTAGATCCAGCACTTATGATTGCTGATCCTAAAGCACAAGAAAAATTTAATATCATACGTACAAATATTTCAGATAAAGTAAATGCGTCTATTAATGATAAAGAAGTTGAAGCAAATATTAAAACTAAATTTATCGCAGATCTAGAAACTGAATTAGCTCAAATTTCTGATCCTAAAAAAAGAGAAGAAATTAAAAAGGAACTGATAAATAATTATTGAGAAGTTGCTACACAATTAATGAAAAATATACATACACAATCTGAAGATGCATATTTACAATCAGTTACTGCTGTAGTTCATGGTGCAACTTGAGCTGCTGCTACTTTCAATATTCAAGCTTATACTAAAGATTTAATAGATACGGCATCAGTTGGTATTATAAATGGGGTATTAGGTTTCCAAATCTGAAAAACAGTATTTGATTGAGATAGAACAAAAATAAGTGTATGACTTGTAAATTTCATCCCTTATGTTGCAGGAACACAAAAAATTTATGCTGCTGAAATGTGAAAAATCACTATGTTAGATCAAACACATGTAGAAAATGGTTATGATACTATCCTATGAGGAGGTGTGTCATCATTATCTGTAGTTTGAGTACATACAGAAAAAGTAGATGAAACTACTCCAGTATGAATTGAAAAAATGACAGGAGAAATGAGAGTTCTTATAACAAAAGTAGTAGATTCACTCGTAAATGATAAAGAATTTGAATCTCTAGGTTTAGAGGGCAATGATCAAAATAAACGTGCATATGATAGAATTAAAGCAACATATTTAGCATGAGGTTGAAATAATTCTGCTAATATTAAAGCACTTATTGATGGTACCGTTAATAATTATGAAAGAGAACTCTATAGAGATTCTAAATGATTAAATCTAACATGAATGACAATTGGTATTATAGGATCAAATCTTCCATTTATTTGATTAAGTGGTTGATATACAGATCAAAATTGGTCAGTAAGAACTGAAAGAGTAATTACTCATCTTAACTACCAAAAAGAATGAATTTCAGAAATAAAAAGAATGAAATGAATTGATGATGTCAAAGCATTAGATCTTTATAACACCTTAGAAAAATATAAAGATGGATTTACTCATGGTACACGTTTGAATAAAGGTGCAGAAAAGTTATTGACTCCTTGAAATGATACAGATACAAAATGGTCTGGATTATTACAACTGTCTACATTTAGATCATTAAGAAAATTTTGATTAGAAAACTACTTAAATACTATTACTAATAAGACAGAAAAAGAAATTATTATTTCTACTCTTTCTCAATGGACAAGAACAGGGTGAAATGTAGAAAAAATTATAAATGATAAAGATAAAAATAATTCAGAAAAAATTGAAAAATTAATTGAATTAGATGCAGGTAGAAGAAAAACATTTGAATCACAATTTGGATTCTCTTCAAAAGGTTTAAATGATGAATATAATGCTAAACTGAGAAAATCAGGAGTTATCAATACGAGTCTAGTACAATGAGTAGCATTTGATGCGGTTTCTACTTTAAATGTAGAAGGTTACTCTGAGATAAAGAATGGAGTTGCAAGTAAATGAGTTAAGTGAGTTGATTTACTTCAAGCAAATCTTAGTATGATTGCAGATAAAGAATGAACTCCAATAACTGTTGAAATTGATAAATCAAACCATGCAGCATTTATTAAAACTATTCAAAAAGAATTAGGAATTCATAATGCAGATAAAATCAAAGTAATAACAGATGGATTAAATGATGGATCAATATCACTACACTTCTATAAAGATCCAGAAGGATATGATGATAGAATTGTGTTAATGCAAAAACAAAAACCGAAAATGATTAACCAATCAGTTTCTGCAGGTAAAGATTCATTAGTTGGTGTAAATAAAGTAGAAAACGAATATACATTTTTAAATATAGTAGCTCTTCAGGACAAAGATATAAATAGTACTGATTGAAAAGAAGATTCAGATAATACATCTACTACTCCTACTACAGGATGAGAAAATACAACTGGAACTGATCTTGGTGCAGGCTGATTTGATCCAAATGCTCATAATACTCAAGCTGAGATTCTAAGTAAATCATGAAATTTAACAAACGAAGCTGCAGCTGCAATGACATTTGAAACAGTAGTTGATGAACAATCTAAAACTACAGTTAATAAAAAAAGAGATACTGATAAAAAACCAGAATAAATACTTATAAATATTATAAAAATATGGAAAATAAAAAGAGATTGACAAAAATATTAATTATAGTATTATTCTCACTAACAATACTATCATCATGTTGAGTAAAAAAAGAAATAAATTCTAATACTCAATGAGCATGAGTGGTTGAAAGTGCAGTGAATGAAATAGCAAATAAAGGTTCTGAAGTCAAAATTTGAGTAGAGGGATGATTTTCAATTAATGAATAATTAAAATATATGAAAAAACTAACAATAGTATTTTTAAATTTCTGTTTAATAGCTTGATTAATGAATCAAGCTATTTCTTATGATCAAGAATTTCCAAGTATTAAATTAAGACATGGTCATAGTTATAACTTTGGTGATGAAGTAAATAATAATAACAATTATAAACTTTGAATATCTTATGATCCTCAATATAATGCTGGAATTAATTTCTTTGAAGAAAGAGATTTTAATGACAATGGATTGGAAAATACAAAGGATTGGTTTAAACTTACTAACAATATATGAGATGATGGTATTATGGAACCATATGATGAATATAAAGTTATTTGAACAAGCTATCCATATGTAATTAACAAAACTCCTATAATGCGTAAATGAAACAATATTGAAATTGTTTATACATTAGCAAAATGGAGAAATGAATGAGATACATGGTTTGGACCAACATATCATACAGAATACCAACCATATGAAATTACTTGGTGTGGAGATGGTATAAAAGATAATTATACAGAAAATTTTGGTAATAAAGATACTATTAATGAAGTATGTGATCCAAACGATTCATTAAAACTTTGATGGGGAAATGGAGGTTGTACATCATGAATTGTAAAAGGTTGTCAAGCAATTACTATTACTCCATCTATCACTATAGATAAACAAGCTGCAAATCCTGCTGATAGAGATGGAGATTTAACTGATGATACGCAACTCATATCTTATAACACTGATGTAGTTTTTAATATTACTGTGAGAAATGATGGTGATGAAAATCTAAAGGAGGTAAGAATAGAAGACCCAAAAGCTTCTGATTGTTCACTTAGTGTAGCACAAGCACTTCCATATATACAAGCTATATGAAATTGAGATGATATATTTGATATAAATGAATCATTTGATTATACATGTAGTAAATCTAATGTTGTATTAGATGATGTAAATTTGGCTACAGTATATTGAATTGGTATTATTACTAGTGAAACGGTAAGTGATTTAGATAATTCACCATATATAATTGATCCATCGACTATTCCAGCATTAATATCTATTGATAAAGTAGATTTAAATACTGCTGACTTAGATGGATGATTAGTGGATACTCAAACTATAATGTCAGGTTCTGTAGCTGTTTTTCAAATAACAGTTACAAATACGGGTAATGATGATTTAATTAACGTGAAAATTTTGGATGGAGAAGCACCGGCTTGTGATCTTGAATTAGATGAGTTATTAATATGAGAATCTCATACATATACTTGTATTGATAATGATGTACCTGAAACATATACAAATCTTATTGGAGTAACTGCAGATGGGAAATTGAGTTGAGAAGATGATGTCTCTGATTTTAATACTTCAGATGTAGTACTTTCTACTACTGGAATTATACCAATTTGTACAAATCTTACTTCTACTCCATTAACATGAGTAGTTCCTTTTAGTAGTAATTTTACTTGTACATGAGATAATACTTCTATATTTGATATAAAAGTATCTGATCTATCATGAACAGAACTCTATTCATCAAGAACTAGTACGGGGGCTTTTGAATTTACAAATACAGGTTCTTATAGAGCAGAATGTTTTGTTGATAATCAAACAACTACAACTTCAGTTTGTAGTAATACAATTACAGCTACACCAGTAATTCCAATTGTTCCTGCTATTAGTATTGTGAAAGTTGATAATAATCTTGCTGAAATAGGTGGAGTATTATGAGATGATACGCAAGCTATATTAGCTGGGTCATCAGCAGTATTCAACATCACAGTAACTAATTCAGGGAATGAAGATCTAAATACTGTGACGGTTACAGATGCTGAATCGAGCACTTGTGATAGAAATTTTGATTTAGATAGTGAGTGAAACGGTAACGGTATATTTGATATAGGAGAAAGTTTTACTTATAACTGTACCGATGCGAATGTTTTGGCTGGATATACTAATACAGCAGATACTTCAGGTTTTTGAGTTACTTCATGATTGGAAGTTACAGCAAGTGATGATTCATTCGTTGTTATTGATGTATCAACGGTTCCTGTTTGTACATGATTAACTGCTAATCCTGATAGTGGAAGCTCAACATTATTATCTAGTTTTGAATGTACTTGAAATAATACGAGCATATATAAAATTGAAGTAAAAAATCCAGGAGGAGATATAATTAATACTATAAACTCTAGTACCGGAAGTTTTAATTTTGTTGGTAACGGAACATATTCAGTGAGTTGTTTTGTAGAAAATCAGGCAACAACAGTTCCTGCTTGTGTGAGAAATGTAGTTCTAAGTTCATGAGGAGGATGATCTTCACCAAGATGTAATAATATTAATCTTTCAGGTAATACGTTTACTTGTAATGGAAATAGTCAAGTAGAATCATATAGACTAGATTGTTGAAATGGAAGTAATTTATTTCTACCATCTGATAATTGAGGATGAAATTTTGCAAATTTTGATGTTAGAAATTGTGGTTATACAGCTAGCTCAGCTTCTAATGCTAACTTAAAATGTTATACATCAGGTGCATCAAATATTATAGATGCAAATTACTCAGGATGGAATACAAGATTATCTTGTAATTATTCTAATCCAGGATGAGGATGAGGATGAGGATGATCTTGTGGTGATGGTGCTGTTCAATTAATTAATAGTTATGGAAATTCGGAACAATGTGATGGGACTGTATGATGTTCATCTAGTTGTCAACTAGATAGAACAACATTCCCTAGAAATGCAGATATTGAAATATCTTGATTAGGAGATAATTATATCATTTGAAATACAATGAATTTATATGTAGCACATTCTGGATCTTTAAGTAAACCAACTATTAAAAATAATAGTACTAATGAAAATTCAGATTATTTTATAGATGAATTATGTGTGCATAGAAAATTAGGAAATTCACTAAGATGAGATACTCAATGTTCTGATGTTGGTTGGTTATATCCTAATGCAGAAGCTATATCTTTTGATGAAGATATTACTTTTATATGAAATACTAACTCTATAATTTGAGGAAAAGAAACAAATACAGTAGAATATACTCTCAGACATGAGGGGCATTTATATAATTCAACACCTAAAGCATTTTTTGCTAAACAATTCGAAGTAACTGTATTAAAACCAACAATTACAACAACAGGTTGAGGTACTAGTTATGTAAATACTGTGTGAGGTCTGTCTGATTTAGAAGAAGATACAAAATTATTAGGATGAATCAAAAATAAAGTCAATGGACAAAATAAAAACTTTGTTTGAGCCTCTATTGGTTGATTATCAAGTTATTCTAAATGATGAGTTGATTCGACCGAAGCTGATAAAGAAGCTAATAATTTAAATGACTCTTTTTCAGGAAGTTTTGAAGATACAAATAGTGAGTTTGAAAATTATAATGGAATAGATAATGTATATTATTTAAAGTGAAATAAAACATTAGATTCTAGATTTAATCCTGATATTAATTTAGATTGAGAAAATGATAACTGAGTTTCAAAAACATATATTGTAGAAGGGAACTTAACTATTACAGAGAATATTACTTATGCTGGAAATATAGCATTTGTAGTAAAAAATTGAAATCTCATTATATGAAATAATGTTACTTCACTAAAAGGTACTTATATAGTAATTTGATGAAGTATATTAGGTACTAGTTGAAATACTGAAAGAAAACTTAATATAAAAGGTTCAGTGCACTGAAAAATGAATAATCTATTATCTAAAAGAATTTATATCAAAAATAATTCTAATGGATTAATAGATGTAGGGACAATCGTGAGTTTTGGTTCAAGTGTATTCAGAAAACCAGCTCCGTTAACTACAAAATTTATTGGTGAATATATAGAATCACAAAAAGTGGCTCAATAAAAAAGAATCTTAGGATTCTTTTTTATTTTGTTTAATATTTTAATGAATTGATTTTTAAACATTTTTTTGTAAGCTATGTGAAATTAATGTATAAAATTATATAGAATGAAAAAAGGTCACATATTTTTTATCTCAGGTGTTGCGGGTGCTGGGAAAGGTACAGTTATAATGAAATTATTAGAACAAAAATTAGAAAACTTTGAATTAGCTCTTTCTTGTAAAACAAGAGAACCAAGAGAAGGGGAAGTATTATGAGTAGATTATAATAAACTTAGTACGCAAGCATTTCAAGAAGCAATTGATAGATGAGAATTTTTAGAATATAATTTTATTCATAATCAAAACTATTACGGTACTAGATATAAAGATGTAATAGAAAATGGTATTGAGCAAGGAAAAATTATTCTGAAAGAAATGGATATATTAGCTCTTCCAAAACTAATAAAATCTCGTCCAGATTTAAGAGAAGATTTTTCTTATATTTTTCTTGATTTACCAATAGAAAAAATAAAAGAAAGAATGAAAGCTCGTTGAGATTGTACTGAGTGAGCTGATTATGAAAATAGAATAGATAGTGCCAATAAAGAAAGTGCTTTAAAGGAGATAGCAGATTTTATTATCAACGCAGATCAGACACAAGAACAAGTTTTTTCAGAAGTTCTTGAAATAATTACTAAAAAAATATAATATGAAATTTCATATTCTTACTATATTTCCAGAAGCATTTGATTCATACTTTTCATCAAGTATTATGGGGAATGCAATAAAGAAAAATTTATTTTGAGTAGAATTTTACAAAATAAATGACTTTTCTGAGAAGAAATTTCACCATATAGATGATAAAGCATATGGAATGCATGGACAAGTTATTTCTCCTGAACCTTTAGCGAAAGCTTTAGATTTCATTATTGATAAAATTTGAAAAAAAGTACCAATTATTTATCTGACTCCATCAGGTGATTTACTTGGACAAGAAAAAGTAGAAAAATATGTAAAAGATTTTTGAGATGAAATTATTATCATATGTGGGCATTATGAATGAATTGATCAGAGAATTCGTGATTTATATGTAACTGATGAAATATCCATTGGTGAATATGTATTATCAAGTGGAGAATTATCAGCTATGGTATTTATTGATTCATTTGTTCGTCATATTCCTAATGTACTTTGAAATCCAGATTCACTAGAAGAAGAGAGTTTTTCAAAAAAATTAGAAAGAAAAAAAGAATATCCAGTTTATACTCGTCCAAAAGAATTTCGCGGTTTAGTTGTACCTGATATACTGACTTCTGGTAATCACGGGGAAATAGAAAAATGGAAATATAATAATCTACATTAAGATGAATGAAATACTAGAATATGATCTGTCACCATATATTCAATCAATTTATGATGGAATAACTTTTGAGTCTTCAATTAAGTTTATGATTGTATATTTTTTCATTGTTTGGATTGCTTTAATAATTTGGGTGATTAAAGATATTGTAAACAGGTCAGATAGTATAATTTTACAAACTCTCAGTATACTTATTATTCTTATTGGAACTCCGTTAGGTATATTTATTTACTTACTTATGCGTCCTAGTCAGACACTTTTTGAAAAATATAATAATGAAGTAGAGGATAATTTAGATATTATGGAAAATATGATTGAAGAAAAAAATAATGATCTATGAAATTCTCTTCATTGTTTTTCTTGTGAAACTCCAATATTACCAGAATTTAAATACTGTCCAAAGTGTACAATCGAACTCAAGTTTGAATGTAAATCTTGCGATAAAATAGTTTATAGAAATTGGGAATTGTGTCCGTACTGTTGAGACGAACAAAATCATAAAGACGAAGCAGGTATTCCTTATAATAAAATAGAAAAGAAAAAAAATATTATAAAAAATAATATTTCAAAAGAAGAAGAAAAAAATATGAAAATTATTAATCATGTGAAAATCAAAGAAATAGATGAGGCACTAGAAAAAAAATAGGCAAAATAAGACCCAGCTGAAAAGCTGGGTTTTTATTATATATCAAAGATTGAATTTTTAACTAAAAAAACCTTTCTTTTTTATTTTTTTTAATTTACTTTCATATTCATTTGGTAAACAAAAATTCTTTTGAATATTTCTTTGATGTTTCATAATACCTGAACTTTGAATCCTGCTATATTTCTGTTGGAAATAAGCAAAATCTTCTAGTATTTCAAAGAATTCATCTGAACAAGAAGAACGCTCTTCTTTACATCTTTGTTTTGAAGATGAATGGTTATTTTCTGGATGTTTACTCCAAATATCTATTTCTCTATCTGTAGGTAGTTGAATTTTACAAGAATATTCGGGAGTTTCTATCTTTAGAAATTCTTTCTCTATAGGATTATTAGAACATCCATTAATGAGTAACAATATTGGTACTATTAAGAATATTTTTTTCATATTTGATTCCTTACGTTTTTAGAACGATTTTTAAAAAAGTGTCAAGATAGTATGGATAAATATATTTTTAGCAAATAAAAAAAACTTGAGAATTTATTCTCAAGTTTTTTAGTGATTATTTTTTCGTAGTGAAGAAAGAATCAATTAGTTTTTTGTATTTCATTCTTTGTTTTAGTTCTTCGTAGTATTTTGTACCAGGAATATATAATTCTCTTAGTCTTTTTAATACATCTTCTGAACCAAATTTAGCAAGAATAACTTCAATTTCTTCTTTCATTACAGTATCAGATACTTCAATGTTTTCTAATTCAGCTAATTTGTGAAGAATTAATTCTCCTTGTAATCTTTTGATTGCTGATTCTTTTACGTGTTGTTCTTTATAATCTTCTTCAGATAATTTTAAACTTTCTAAGTAATCAGGCATTTTAACATTTTGTTCTGATAGGTTTTGTTTAATTTCTTCAAAAACTTGATCCATTTTTTGAGCAATCATTTTTTCACCTAAGTCTAATTTAGTAACTTTTAAAAGTTTTTCAATTAAAGCTTGTTCTTCTTCCATTCTAATATTTGCATCTTTTGTATCTGCAATTTCTTCTTTGATTAGAGATTTGAAACCTTCTAGATCTAATTTTTTACCTCTTAGTTGTTCAATAAATTCTTCTGTAAATTCAGGTTTAACTGATTTTTCGAATTTTTTAATAGTAACTTTGAATACTGTAACTTTTCCTTTAAATTCTTCATTATGATAATCTGTAGGAAATGTAACATCTAGATCTAAATTGTCTCCAATTTTAGCACCTACCATTTGTTCTTCAAATCCAGGAACTAATATATTTGAACCAAGAACAAGAGGGTAATCTTGCATAGCAGTATTTGCTAATTCAACACCATTTTCAAAACCTTGAGTATCGATAGTAGCTCTATCACCCATTTTAAGTTTAGATCTTTTATCTGTAACTTCTTCAAATTTTGTAAATTTAGTTTCAATTTCTCCTAATGCAGCTTTTACTTCTGCAGTAGTAACTTTAACTAATTTTTTTTCTAATTTTATATCTTTGTATTTTTTATCAATAACAATTTCAGGAAATACTTCAATATGTACATTGATTTTTAAAGGAGACTGAGAAATAACTTCTTTTATTTCAGCTTGAGCAATTGGAATTAATTTTTCTTCTCTTAGTGCAGCTTTATAAAGTACATCAATACCAAACTCTACAGTAAGGTTTGCAATATATTCTTCACCATATTGTCTTACAATAAGAGCTTCTGGAATTTTAGCACCTTTTCTGAAACCTTTAATTTCAGCATTTTTTTCTAAGTAAGCTATTGCAGCTTTTCTAGATTTAGCAACATTTTTAGCATCATCTTCGATAATCAATTCAACGATTGATTTATCTAGTAATTTTTTTTCTATTTTCATATTAAAAAAAGTAGTAATTAAATGAATAAACGCGGGGATTATATGTAAAAAATTAAAAATATCAATAGTTTTAGATTTCAAAAAAAACAAGCAAATATATTTGCTTGTTTTTAGTAATTCATATTGTAATCGAAACGACCAAGTACTTCATTGTACTCATATCTTATACCATAACTTTTTTCATCATACTGTTGATAGTCAGTAGGGAGAAAATTTATATATTTCTTATCTAACAATTCTTGTCAGTTTGTGGCACTTTCTCAGATATTATCTTTTTTATAAATTTCATTTGCTTGATCTAAGTAAGCTATATTTATTTCTCTATTTGCTTTGTTTAAATAAGTCATGCAACTACTATCTGAAATATGTTTTCAGTTATCATCTCAGTCAAATAATCAAAATGTAGCAATTCTAGAATCTTCAATAGTTTTAACAAGATTTCAAGACAACGGAAGTGATTTTTCTTGGAACACTAATTTACTTACTTCGTTTAGTTCTTTTGTAAATTCTGAACAAACTCACTTATCTTGATCGAGTGATTCAGCAATATTTAAAAACATAAATATTGATTTTTCTCTATCTCATCATTTTCATGCCATAATCGCAGCCATAGATTTTGCTCATTCTACAGAATCTTCATTGGCACTGGCAATTTTGTAATATTGTGAAGCCGAAAGTGGATCGTTACCATAGTGGTAATAAACAAATGCTAAATAAAAAGGAATCTTATAACTCTTACATGGATTTTTATATTCTTCTTCTGACCATATTTTAAGTAAACTCTTTTCTGATTTAATTTTATTTACAATATCTAAATTACAGAAATTTTTTACACCTTTGAGTCATATATTAATAGTATCTTCAGTGTTTTTATTTTGGGAATTATCCGTTACTTCTTCATATCTTTGATTTACACTCGGTAATAGTAATTGTGCAATAATATAAGGATGCTCAAAGTAAGGGTTTAATTCAGTAATTAAGTCTGTGATAGTATATAGATATTTCTTATATTCAGACGAAAGAGCATTTCATCATATATATTGAATCGTTTGTAACCAGTATAAGTCTGCTCTAAGATTGGCAAAACCAAAACTTGTATATTTTGCTACAGAAGGGGTAGGAAGTCCTTCAGGGTGATTCACGTAATTGTTACGTATTTCAATATGTTTTTCGTAATTAAGAGTATTTATATGAAAAAAACTTGCTAAAATTCAAGTAAGTATTCATAAAAATAAGATTATTTTAAAATATTTCATTATTTATTTTTAAGGTTTATATGTCATCTCAATCTATATCAATAGTGAGTTTAGCTTCTTTTTTATATATATGTAATCTTCTTTCTTTTTCTTCTCATCTACTTTTTGTGTAAAATGAATTATCATTTAATGATGCTACGTATGAATGAATTTTTTTTCTTTCATATGGTGAATAAAACGGAAGAATACAAGTCGTTCAAGACTTTTTTACTTCATTAATTTGAGATTGTACAAAACTAAATAATCTGTCTTCTCTCGAATTTTTATAATCATTTACTTCAAGGTGTAATTTTAATTTTACTTCACAGTCTTTGTTAATCATCTGACGAAGAATACCTTGAATACATTCAAGATTTTTTCAATTAGGTCAGATAAATAAACCAGATTCTTGAGTTTGTATCTTAACTATGATTACATTTATTTTTGCCTCTATGATTTTTAGAGAATCATACTCAATTCCTAGTTGTGAGAAAAAAACTGATATACAAGCTTTTACTTTATCTGTCATACAATTTTGTTTACATTGTTAATTTTAGTTCAGATTATCAAAAATTCATATTTTTACAAGTTTTTATAATTTTTTGACATTTTAGAAAAAAAACATATCTTATGTCAAATATTTTCTTTATATATTCAGAGAATTTTGTTAATTATATATAGTAACTAAAGTAAATGGCAGATAAAAATATTGTTGATGATTATTATTCAAATATGAAAGGGGGTGAAAAAAAAGAATCAGAACCTTCAGATAATAAAGTCAAAATAAAACCAAAGAGAAAAATTGTGGTAAAAAAAGCACCAGCTAAAGCTGTTGAAAATAAGCAATCAACTACATCATCTTCAAGTAAAGATGTGCCTTTTAAGCCTGCAAAACCTTGAACATGGAAGAAAGTAGAGAAAAAAGACTCTAAACAATTTGTTCAAAAAATGGATGTAGTGAAAGCTAAACCATCAGAATTTAAGCCTGAAAGAGCTGCTTGAGTGAAAAAACCTTCAATTTATGCAAGACCTTATGTTGATAAAAAAACAGGTGGATCTACAAAAGAGATGGTTGCAAATAATGAATGAGGGGCAAATGTATCTTCAAGATGATCAGAATCTAGGACTCAAGTATGGAAAAATAAAGATGCGGTAGCATGACAAAAAACTAATTATTCTAAAAGTTCAAATGCTGGAAAGAAATTTAATTCTTCACAAAAAACAAGAGGGAGATTTAGAAGTACAGAAGATACTAACTTCTCTTTTGCAAAATGAAATAAATTAGCGGATATAAAGAAAGAAGAAAAAAATATTGCTGATATTCAACAAAATCTTACTGATCGTAGTGGTGAGACAGTAATACTTAATGATATTGTGTCATTAAAAGAATTCTCAGAAAAAATTGGGGTAACTCTCCCTAAATTAATGGCTGAATTCATGAAAAATGGAATGATGGTAAATATTAATTCAAAGATTGATTTTGATACTGCGTCTATTGTTGCTGAAGCTTTTGAAATAAAAGTCGAAAGAGATAACTCTGGATGAGTAAAAGTAGAAGATATTCTTACTGGAGATATTTCTGATTTATTAAAAGAGGATGATGAATCTAAGCTTATAGAACGTTCACCTGTTATCAGTATTATGGGGCACGTTGATCATGGGAAAACTTCGCTTTTAGATCATATTAGAAAATCAAAAGTTACTGATTGAGAGGCAGGGGGAATTACTCAAAGTATATGAGCATATCAAGTAGAAGTAGAAGATAAAAAAATTACATTCTTAGATACTCCTGGTCATGAAGCATTTACTGTTATGAGAGCCAGAGGTGCTAAATGTACTGATATTGCTATCTTGGTAGTTGCTGCTGATGAATGAGTAAAACCACAAACCATTGAATCAATCAATCATGCAAAAGAAGCAGGTATTCCTGTTATCGTTGCTGTAAATAAAATGGATAAAGAAGGTGCTAACCCAGATTTCGTAAAAGGACAATTGTCAGAAAATGGATTAACTCCAGAAGATTGGGGAGGAGATACTCCAGTAGTTCCAGTTTCAGCACATACTGGTTTTGGTATTGAAGATTTATTAGAAATTATTTTACTTGTTTCAGAAATGAAAGAATTAAAAGCTAATCCTAATAGAACAGCTATCGCTACTGTAATTGAATCACATCTTGACTTAAAATTATGACCAGTTGCAACAGTATTATTAAATACAGGTACAATTGAAAAAGGTGATAATATTGTATGTCAAGAATCATATGGTAAAGTTAAAATTCTTAAAAATCATTCTTCTAAAAATATAAAAAAAGCCGGACCTTCTGAACCGGTATTAATAGTAGGGCTTGATAAAGTGGTTCAATGATGAGATATTATGCAAGTAGTTGCTAGTCCTGAAATTGCTAGACAAAAATCAATAGATTATAATGAAATTATAGCAAGAAATAAATCTGAATGAGCTTCTAGTATTGAACTGCTTATGTTAAAGATAAAAGCTTGAAATTTAAAACAATTAAAAGTTATCGTTAAAGCTGATACAAATTGAGCACTTGAAGCCATGAAATGAGCTTTAGTAAAACTTTCAACTGAAGAAACAACTGTATCGGTTATTCATTCAGGTGTATGAAGTATTACTGAAGGGGATATTGTAATGGGGCAATGAAGTGGAGCTATTCTTATCTGATTTAGTGTTACCGTATTACCTGCGGCTAAATCTGTATTACAAGCTGCTGATATTGAATATATCAATAGCGATATTATATATCATGTAACAGAAAGAATCGAAAAAATTGTTTCTGGAATGTTGGATCCAAAAGAAGTTGAAGTTGAACTTTGAAAAGCAAAAGTTGGAGGATTATTCTTTACATCAAAAGAATTTATGATTGTTGGGCTTATTGTTCAACCTGAAAATAAACTTGAAAAGAATGCTCTTGTACGTGTTATAAGAAATAAAAAAGTTATCTGACATGGTAAAATTGAATCACTTAAACAAGGTTTAATAGAAGTAAATGAAGTAGAATGACCTACTGAATGTGGTATTAAATTTGTATGAGATTTAGATATAGAAATGAAAGATGAATTAGAAGTATATAAAATTGTAATTGAAAAATAAATTATTAGAATAGTAAAAAATTTTTTACTATTCTTTTTTTTTATTACAAATACCACTTAAATATAATTATATATGTCTATTTTAAATAATATAAAAATACTCTCAGAATTATCACAAAATGAAATTGATCACTTTTCAATGTTTTGTCAGGAAAAATTTGTCAAAGCATGAGAAACATTATTTCATGAATGAGATGAAGCAAATGCTATGTATATATTAGCTGATTGAGAAGTTGAAATCTCAAATCTTATAGAAGGGAGAAGGATTAAATTATGAGATGTGAAAGCTGAAGAAATACTATGAGAAATGGCTTTGTTTTGAGGTTGATCACGTAGAATGGCTACTGCAATTGTAACAAAAGATGCTACTTTAATTACAGTCCTATCTTTTTCAATTAAAGAATTAACTCAAGAGCACCCTGATTTATTAACAAAAATAAAATCAATTATAGAAGAAAGAACGGTAAATAATAGAATTATTGAATCAGAAATTAAAGGGTAAAATAAACAAAAACATAATTATTCAATAATTATGTTTTTGTTTATTTAGTATAATATTTTTATACATCTGATTTAATCAGAATGTTAAAAAAACATGAATAAGTCTGAATTTAAGTATCTTTTTTTATTATATATTTTCTAATATAGAAAAAATATAATAAAAGTTTGCATTTCTTTAATTTTTATATAGACTACGTGCACTTTTTCTAATCTTAATTGACCATTTATGTCAAACAAACAAGATAAAATAGAGGTAGAGGGGAAAATAGTAAAAGCCCTCCCTGGACTGGTATTTGATATTCAATTACCAGAAGAATTTTGATGAGGAATTATTCAAGGGTACTTGAGTGGGAAGATGAGAAATAACTTTATTAAGCTTATCGAATGAGATACTGTTTTAATAGAATTAAGTCCATACGACCTAACAAAATGAAGAATAATTTTTAGAAAAAAATAATTTATATGCCTTGAGTGGTCTAATGCTATAACTATGAAAGTAAGAGCATCTGTTAAAACAATTTGTAACAACTGTAAAGTTGTTAAAAGAAGAGGGATTGTAAGAGTGATCTGCAAAACTGATCCAAAACATAAACAAAGACAAGGGTAATTCCAAGCTTTGTATAAAATAATTTATATATTAAGATATTTATAAAATGGCAAGAATTGCTTGAGTAAATTTACCTAATGGGAAACATGTGGAAATTGCTCTGACTTATATCTATGGTATTGGTAGAACTGCTTCAAATGAAATTCTAACTAAAGTTGGAATTGAAAAAACAGTGAAAATCGAAACTTTATCTGAAGCTCAACTTGATGTTATCAGAGAAGAAGTAAAAAATCACGTTGTTGAAGGGGACTTAAGAAGATTAGTTGCTGGTAATATTAAAAGATTACAAGAAATTAATTGTTATAGAGGTCAAAGACACAGAAAAAGACTTCCTGTGAGAGGTCAAAATACTAAAACGAATGCAAGAACAAGAAAGGGTAAATCTGTTGCTATTGCAGGGAAAAAGAAATAATATAATCGTATCTAATACGGTGAATATACATTTAAATAACTTTAATTAAGACTATGGCTAAAACTACTGTTAAAAAAAGTAAAAAAACTAGAGCAATTATTCAGCACGGTCAAGCTCACATCTTAGCTTCTTTTAATAATACTATTGTTAGTATTACTGATGAAAAAGGGAATGTGTTAACTTGGGCTACTGGTGGTAGTGCAGGATTTAAGGGTGCGAGAGAATCAACTCCTTATGCTGCTCAACTAACTGCTGAACAAGCTATTGAAAAAGCAAAAACTCTCCATTCAATGGAATCAGTTGATGTTTATATAAAAGGTATCGGTATTGGTAGAGAACAAGCTGTAAGAGGTTTAATCTCTGGAGGTGTAGAATTAAGAGGTATCTATGATATCACTCCAATTCCACATAATGGATGTAGAAAGAAAAAAGTTAGAAAACTATAATCCTAATATATCATTTTCTTATTAATAGAATAAGAATTTTAAATTATAAATTTTAAATTTAACTATGAGGTATACTTGACCAAAGAAAAAACTTTGTAGAAGAGAAGGTGTAAATCTATTTGGTACTGCTAAATATGACTTAGACGATTCAAAAAGAACTATCGCAAGACCTAGAAAAACTAGTGAATTCGGTACTCAATTAAGAAAAAAACAAACTGCTAAAAGAATGTTTGGACTTTCTGAAAAACAATTTGTCTCTTACTATAAAAAAGCACTAAAATCAGGTGCTGAAGGAACTACATGAGAAAAAATGTTAAGACTTGTTGAGCTTAGATTAGATAATGTTGTATACAGAGCTAATCTTGCTAAAACTAGAATGCAATCTAGACAATTTGTTTCACACGCTCACTTCACTCTAAACGGTATTAAAGTTGATATTCCATCAATTTCAGTAAAAGTTGGAGATGTAATAGCTTTAAGAGATAAAATGAAAGAAAGCCCAATATATAAATCTCTATTAGAAGAATTAGAAGAATTTGCTAAAGCTAATAAAGGGAAAGTATCTGGATGTAAATGGATAGAAGTTGATGCAAAAAACTTTACGATTACAATCAAATCATTACCTACAAAGGATGATTTCGAACAAATAATTGATATTCAAAAAATTGTTGAGTTCTACTCAAAATAATAAATTTAGTTATTTTCATAATCTATTAGGCATGCATATTATTCATAATACAATTTGAGTTCCAAAAATAACTCAAAAAGATGCGTCAGGAAATATTTCATCTTTCGTTGTTGGACCACTTCCGAAAGGATATGGTGTAACATTAGGTAACTCACTTAGAAGAATATTACTTTCTTCTATTCCAGGTACAAAAGTAACATGAATTAAAGTTTCTGGTGTTAGTCATGAATACTCTACACTTCCAGGTATAAAAGATAGTATTATTGATATTATCTTAAATCTAAAAGACTTAGTCTTAAAAAAAGAAGAAGTAGGTGTTGAGTGGTTAAAACTTACTAAATCAAAATCAGGAAAAGTTACAGCTTCAGATATAAAAGCTTCAGCTGGAATAGAAATCTTAAATAAAGATCTCTATATTACTGAAATTGATAAAGATGGTTTAGAATTAAACATTGATATTAGAATTGAAAAAGGTGCTGGTTACTTAACTGTAGATGAATTAAAGGAAAGAGAAGAAGATACGGAAGTATTTCTTATCGATACTAACTTTTCTCCAGTATCAAATGTAAAATATAACATTGGACAAGCAAGATTTGGTGATATTATCAATCTTGATTCTCTTGAAATGGATATTGAAACAAATGGTTCAATCACATCAGTTGATGCATTAAAGTTCTCTGCGAACATGCTTAACTCATATTTCTCAGTATTTAATGAAGATTCTCTTCAAGTTGAAGGACAATTCATTAGTAATGTTGCTGAACTTATTAGTAAAGAAAAAGAAGAAGTACAAGAAGAACTTGAAAAAGAAACTTATACTCCTATTGAAATCATGGGATTATCTCCACGTACACTCAATGCACTTATCAATGGAAATATCCTTTCTATTGAACAACTTACGAAATGTACAGAAACTAAACTCTCATCTATAAAAGGTTTTGGTAAAAAAGCTATGACTGAAATTAGATCTGCATTAGCAGAAAGAGACTTAAAATTATTGGGAGATGATTAATTTCACACAATACTTATTAATTATAAATTACTATGAGACATAGAGTAAGAAAGCATTTAAAATTTAGTAATAAAAGTTTTCAACATAGAAAAACTATGGAAAGAAACTTAGTAACTTCTTTTTTCTTACATAAATCTATCAAAACTACTGAAAAAAAAGCAAAATTTATCACTCCGTTGATAGACAAGCTTATAAATACAGTAAATACGAAAGATGAAATGAATGCAATCAGATATGTTATGGCTGTATTATTTACAAAAGAAGCTTCTCTTGAACTTTTTGAAAACGTAGCTCCTAAATATAAAGGAGAAAAAACTTCTGGTTTTACTAGAATGACTGCTATTAAACAAAGAGATGGAGATAATGCTAAAATTGTATTACTAGAACTAGTTTAATTTCTAAAGTTTAATTATAAAATGAAAACTTTTACACCTACACAAATAAAAGGTGGGGACAGAAAGTGGCATATAATTGATGCTAAAGGTGAAACTTTAGGAAGACTTGCAACTAAAATTGCTGTTGTTCTTAAAGGGAAAAACAAAGCTTCATTTATTCCACATTTAGATAATGGTGACTATGTTATCGTTACTAACAGTGATAAATTCAATGTAACTGGTAAAAAACTTACAGATAAAATGTATTATAAACATACAGGTTACTTAGGTGGATTAAAAGAAATTTCTCTTGAAAATCTTTTAGCAAAAAAACCAAATAGAGCATTAGAATTTGCTGTAAATGGAATGTTACCAAAAAATAAATTAAGAGCAGGTATGATTTCAAGATTGAAATTATTTACTGGAGATGAACATACGTTCACTGCTCAAAAACCTGAAATTTTAAAATAATAATCATTATTTATGGCAAATAAATATACTTACGCAATCGGAAAAAGAAAAACTGCTTCTGCACAAGTTAGATTATTTGACGGGAAAGGTGAAAACACTATTAATGGTAAAAAAATGACTGAATACTTTTCTAGATCAGATCTATTTGATACTATTACTTCTCCAATCAAGTTAGCTAAACTTAAAGATAAAGTTTTCTTTGATGTTAAAGTTACTGGTTCTGGTATTTCTGCACAAGCAGAAGCTATTAGACATGGTATAACTAGAGCATTAGCTACTAAAGATACATCTCTAAGATCTATCTTAAAAGCAGCAGGTTTTATTACTTGTGATGCTAGAAAAGTGGAAAGAAAAAAACCAGGGAGACACAAAGCGAGAAAAGGTATGCAATGGTCAAAAAGATAATTTTTTCCAGTATCCACTCGAATTGACAAATTCTATTATTTTTATATAGTTTTGTCTATATAAAAATTACTTTATAAATAATCTTGAATTAATGCCTACTATTAATCAATTAGTTAAAAGAAATAGAAAGACTCCAAGTGTAAAGAGTAAATCTCCTGCATTAATGGTTTCTAAAAATTCTATTAGAAAAACTATAACGAAGATGCCAAAAGGGTGTCCTCAAAAAAGAGGAGTTTGTGTAAAAGTTACAACTATGACTCCTAAAAAACCTAACTCTGCCTTAAGAAAAGTAGCAAGAGTTAGACTTACTAACGGTATGGAAGTTAACGCTTATATCGGTGGTGAAGGTCACAACTTACAAGAACACTCGGTTGTTGCAATCAGAGGTGGGAGAGTAAAAGATCTACCAGGGGTAAGATATCATGTACTTAGAGGTGTTCTTGATTGTGAAGGTGTTCAAAACAGAAAACAATCTAGATCTCTATACGGTGCTAAAAAACCAAAATAGTAAATAGTATTTACTATAGTTAAAACTAAGCAGTAAGTTTACAATTGCTGAAAATATACTTAGTTTTAATCTTTTATTAATTGTTACACATAAAAAAATGATTGAAAAATTCACCAATTATATTATGCAAGACGGTAAAAAATCTTTAGCTGTAAAGTTATTAGATGATGCGTTTGCAGAAATAAAAGCAAAAGGACAAAAAGATCCAAAAGCAATTTTTGATAAAGCATTAGAAAATGTTATGCCAAGAATTGAAGTAAGACCTAAAAGAGTAGGGGGATCTATTTACCAAGTTCCTCAAGAAGTTGAACCTAAAAGACAACTTTTCTTAGCTGCTAAATGGCTTATTGATTCAGCAAGAAGTAAAAAAGGTGCATCTTTCTCAAAATTTTTAGCTATTGAGTTAATCGATGCTGCAAATGAAACAGGGAATGCATTCAAGAAAAAACTTGATGTTTACAAAATGGCTGAAGCTAATAAAGCATTTGCAAGATTCGCTAAAAGAAGAAAAAAATAGTTTGAAACCGAACTACTCTTAATATATAAATATAAATCAAATGGCTCATAAGAAAGCTCAATGATCTACTAGTAATGGTAGAGATAGTAATGCCAAAAGACTTGGTGTGAAATTATTTGGAGGACAAAAAGCTATTTCAGGAAATATTATCCTTAGACAAAAAGGTAATAAATTCTGGGCAGCTGAAGGTACTGCAACTGGTAGAGATTTTACAATCTATGCTACAACTGAAGGTAGAGTTAAATTTACTGAAAAAAGAAAAACTAGATTCGACGGTAGAGTATATAGAGATATCTATGTTTCTATTGTTAAATAATCAAAGAAAAAAGAGGTTTGTATAAAACAAGCCTCTTTTTTTTGTGTTCAAAATTTTAGAATAAGAAAACCGCTGAACAAGTCAGCGGTTAGTGAGTTAATAACACAGTTTTTATCCTTTCATTCAGTTCTTCACTGATAATCTCTTCCTTTTAACCCTAAAGAAGATGGAGTGATTATAACCAGAAACTATCGAAGTTTCAATAATCAAAATATACTGTGTAATATTGCAAATATATCTAATAATCGCTATTTATTGGCATAGAATATAAGGCAGAGGTTAAGTGACTAAATATCTATATTCAATAAATTATAGCGTTTCGATCACTTCGTATCAGTGATTTAGATTTTGCTTACATATAATATAAGTAAATATCAATATGTCAATATTATTTTACTATTTCTCAAGGCATAGTCATTACTCATGTATCTATTCTTCTTCCAGGCATAGTTGATGTATTAATAGCAGTTTTTACATTATCTCAAACAATAACTCAAAATTTTCTTTTTCCCGTATCAACTAACTTATTTTGTACCATTACTCTAATATTTTTATCATCATTTCTTAATGGAGCAGCAATAAATCATCAACCAATATTAATATTATTTCACATGATAGAATCTCAAATATAACTAAGATGTGCAATACTCACTTTATCTCAGAAACAACTATTTTTTACTTCTACAGCGTTTCAAATTTTACAATCTTGTCAGATTACAGTTTCTCATCTCAAATACGTGTGAGGACCGATAGAACTGTTTTTACCAATATAACAGTTTCATTCAATATAAGTTCAAGATTTCAGAATAGCTCATTCTTCTAGAACTATGTTTCACTTAATTGTAACTCAATCTTCAACTGTTCACTTTATTTCAGATTGTTCTAGTTTATTTAAAAAATGTGAATTTGCAGTAAGTATATCCCATGGATATCATATATCTATAAAATCTCACGAAATTTCAATAGCTTGAAATACGTTTTCTTTTACATAGTTATTTACAGCATCAGTGATTTCATATTCTCATCTCGAAGATAACTCTAGATTTTGAATCAATCTAAATATATCAGGTGAAAATTTAAATGCTCATAGACTCACCAGATTTCAAACAAATTCATTTGGTTTTTCTATAATTTTTTGAACATTATTACTTTTATCTACTTTACATACACCATAGATTTCTGGATTATTAACGGATTCTACTAACATTCATCCAGTATGAGATTGAATTAGTTGTTTTATATCTTTTGAATCAATTATAGAATCACCATTTAGAATTAATACATGATCATCTAAATCTATACCTTTCAGTGCTCAACCAGTACCTTTTTCTTCTCACTGAGTGATATATGATATTTTTGTATTATTAAACTTATCTCAAAAATATTCTTTAATAATTTCTTTTTTGTATTTCACTATAAGAATTATTTCAGATACATCAGAATAAATACTTTCCATTAAATATTCCAAGATTGGTTTTCAACAAACTTGTATCATTGGTTTTGGAATTGTATTAGTAAGAGGTTGTAATCTTGTCCCTCTCCCAGCTGCAAGAATTATGGCTTTCATATTTTCATGTATTCAAATTAATTATATTTATTTTAGTGATTAATAATATTAATACAAAATATTATTTGATTATTCTATTTTGTTACTAATATATAATTATTAATTATTAATTATTAAAAATGAAAAAAATTATATTAGGTACATTTATGTGTATTCTTTATTTCATATTATTATTAAATGTTTCTGCTGAGTGAACTTGTAAATATTCTGAATGAGATA
>Ga0233426_10001187_pt1 | contig 24663 bp, 29 predicted proteins | sample SI_118_April2016_6_FD_179875 | JGI IMG/M metagenome (GOLD analysis project Ga0233426, IMG submission 179875) | Seawater microbial communities from Saanich Inlet, British Columbia, Canada - SI_118_April2016_10_MG | ecosystem: Environmental > Aquatic > Marine > Inlet | place: Canada: British...
TAACTGCCAAAATAATTGAGGTGAATATGTAAGAAGACTATTATATACGATTTCACATTCAGGTATATCAAGTCATCTTCATGTGAGTTTACATCATATAATACCATCAATTTCTCATGTTTTCAATTTATTTATTATATCCTTTCTTTCTTCTTGAGGAGTTTCACCAGTGAGTTCAGCAAGATGAAGTCACTTTACACTAGTAACCTTTAATATTGATTTATTCAATGAATTATTTCTCATTCATAAAATAAATTTTTTTCATTCATTATTACTCAAGTGATATTCAAGCATCTGTTTAATCCAATCACTATTTTTTATAAAATTATCGATTTCATTATCGTTTCATTCTAACTTTGATGTTTTTACTGATAATTCAGAATTTAAAAAAACATCTTTAAAATTAATATTTGGAATTTCATTAATTTTAAAAAGTTCTGGAAGAGATTGAGGCATTGGGAAATTTAGAATATCATATTCATAAAAATCAGATAGTTTTTTTCATGATGCTTGTTCTTCAGTAGCAGATAATCAAATTATATTTATTCCAAATTCATTAATAAGCTTATTTAGTATATTTTGTCTTTTGTCACTTAAACCGTTAACATCTGCTTCATCAATAAATATTGTTGAATATTTATGAAAATCTATAGTCTGATTTTCTATAGAAACAAATAAATCGTGCCATCATCAAATAATAACTTTATCACTATTATCTTCATTCATATTAATTTTATCTACATTTTCATTAATGTCTGAAATTCTTGAAGCTTCAGATAAGAATTGCTCTTTTCAAATATTATTATCAGTAATGATAATAGAATTATTTGGATTAAGACTTGATAATAACAATGTTATCATTGTTTTTCATTGTCCTGTTGGCATAACAACATATCCAGTTTTATTTTCATGAAAAAATGACCATATAAGAAAATTTATATATCCAGATACAGTTAATTTTTGAAGATGCTTTAATGATTCAATATTTTCTATATCAAGTTTTCATGATTCTTGAAACTTAACAATATTTGATATGTAATTTAACCTATCACTTACCCTTTTCATTAATTCTGGAGATCTACTGTCTGCCTTTAATATTTCTATTTCTTCTATAATTTTCTCATAATAATCTCAAAATTCTTCTTGATTAATATCTATTTCTTTAAGAGAACCATAATCATCTACTACGTAAGAATTCTTATCATGTTGAGACCTAATAGGTAAATTCATGTATTTGAGTTAATAATAATTAATTATAATATAATGTATTATTATTAATTGTCAATAGATGAAGTTTGATTATATAACGAAACTCTCAATTCTTAAAAAAAAACTAGCTTTTGTGGGATCAGTTCATTTTACTATGGTCTTTTTCTAACACTCAATTTTCTGAGTTTCAATCAATTTATAAATAACACTTTCTGTATTCTTAAAGTCTCCTATAAGCAAACTTCTTGCTTGTTTTGTTTCTTCAAAACTTATATTTCAGACATGTCTTTTTTTTCAAAGAATATCACTATTCACTAATTTAGATAAACATCTATAGAAATTATCTTCTAAGAATACTTCTCATAAATAATTGTATTTAGTAATATAATCATGAAAACATTTTCAATAATCATAAAGTTCTCAATCTTCTTTAATCAGTTTAAGTAGATGAAAGAATCTCCCTACTCAAAGAATATATCCTTTGTTTACTACTGAGTTAAGAGTTTTTTCTAGAACATCATTTTTTCTTAGTTGTGTTTGATTTTGTTTGTGAGCAAATTTACGGAAGCCTTTTGTTATAAAATTTTCAATTAAAACATCGAGTGCTTTATGATAAGAACTGACAACTCATAGGCCATCAAAATTATGATTATCTTCTAGTGAATGATATTGAATTTCAGCTGATATAACGTTTTCCATAAATGATGCTGGGACATTGAGCATAAGTACTTCTCAAATAAAATCTGTGATTTGAGATGTAATATATTCTTCACTATATTCTTTTCTATTTTCTGATTCCGCAAATATTAATCATTGCTTATGAAAATTCGCAATTTTTTCAACTTGAAAACGGACTTCTCTCTCCATCCACATTTCTGCTATTTTGAGTTTCCTTTTTAAATCCTGATTTTCTAATTGCAATTGTTGAATATTCATGTGTATATATATTTGATAATTTCTTTATTATTCTACCATATTCTAAAAATTAACACAAAAAAAAACCCTGAATCAATATTATGATTAAGAATAGTTTGTGTAACAAATTTATTTATGAGACATACAGCAATACAAGGATTAAAGGAGGAAACCTTCTACCGTTATATGCCTCATATATAATATAACTCATATTTGAAAAAATTGCAAAACTTTTTATAATAAATTATATGAAAAATATTATTAACTTCACTTCATGCTTCTGGTTAATCTAAATCAAGATAAAAATACAAAAAATCCTTACTTTTCAAATACACTTTTATCACATCTTGAAGAAAATGTAGCTCACAAAAAAAAGTCTATTCTTTATATAAATAAACGTTGAGATTATTCAGCTCTGATTTGTGAATCATGTCAGCATATTTATAAATGTAATAATTGTGATGTATCACTTAACATTCACCACTATCCTGAACAAATGGTTTGTCATTTATGTTTAGAAAAACACAAACTACCATCAAAATGTAGTGAATGTTGAAATGATTCATTAAAAAAATTATGAATTTGAACACAACAAGTAGAAAAATTTTTAAAAACTTATTTTTCAGAAAAAAATATTTCAATATTTCGTTTTGATGCTGATGTTATTAAAAATAAATGAGATAAAGAAAAAGCCTTAGAAAATCTACATAAAGCAGATATAATTATAGGTACTAAGATGATTACTACTGGTTTTGATTTCACAAATGTATGACTTGTTTGTGTCATGTTATTAGAGCAAGAATTATTAATTCCTGGATATAATACTCAAGAAAAAGTCTATTCTAATATAAAACAATTACTCTGAAGAGGTTGAAGACAATGAGAAGTTTCAGAAACAATTATTCAAACGTATATTCCTGAAAATGAAATAGTTTTAAATATTACTGAAAAAAATTACAAAGATTTTTTTATGGAAACACTTCATGAAAGAAAAATGTTTCGTTATCCTCCTTTTAATCAAATGGCTAGTTTAGAATATCGTCATAAATCAGAAGAAAAATCTCAAGAATTTATGTTAAAAATAAAAAATAAACTCGATAATTTAAATACTGAAAAGAATTATGAAATAATCATTACCCCAAATAGCTTTAAAAAATATAATCAGTACTATTATAAAATAATAATAAAATGAAATAATATTCGAGATTTTTTAGAAAATATTAAATCAGATATTATGAGAAATAGCGCATTATCACTTATTTTTGAATATTAATATATACAATTATTATACAATATAAAAATTGTATACAAATCATATGATATGTCTGATTAAGGAAGGAAAAATAGTTTTTCACAAATAAATATAAATGCCCTTGATTTTACAAAAATATTAAGTAAAAATTGCTTAGATATATATTATTCTTAAAAATAAATAATTTATGAAATTTTCCATTAAAACGAGCCAATTAAAAAAAGGTCTTGATATCGTAAATCATGCAACTGCCTCAGTTACTACGACTCCTATTTTGGAAAATATCTTATTAAAAGTAAATTTTAGTAATATAGTACTCACTTCAAATAACCTAGAAATGGCAATTGAATATGTAATTTCTGATGAAATTGTAATCGAAAAAGAAGGTGCTTTTTGTATACCTAGCAAACTTTTTAGTAGTTATATAGCTCTCATTACTGATGATGATATTCAAATAGAATTACTTTCTGATGAATCTATTCAACTTACTACAACAAGTGGTAAATTAAAAATAAAAGGTTTCGAAGCAAGTGAGTTCCCTCTTATTCCAGCAATTAAAGAAGAAATCAGTTTAACTCTTTCTGGAAAAGTAGTAAGAAAATCAATTGAAAAAACACTTTTCTCTTCGGCTGAAGGAAATATTAGACCTACTCTCGCTTGAATATCTGTAAGAATAGAAGAAAATAATGCTACTTTTGCTTCAACAGATAGTTTCAGACTTTCTGAATATAAAGCAGAATTAGAATCAAATGTTGAACATACTTTCTATGGAATTATTCCAAATAAAACAACTTCTCAAATTAGAAGTATTTTAAATGATAATGATATAGTTAAAATTGTTTCTGGTGAAAGCCAAATTGCATTTATCTCAGGAAATACTAAAATTTATTCTCGTTTACTTAATGGTAAATTCCCTGATTATAAAACATTTTTCCCTACTTCATATTCAACAAAAGCAGAAATAAATAGAATTGACTTAATGGGAGCTTTGAAAAAAATTAATCTTATCAGTCGTGAAAATAACTATTCAATAAAAATGAGTATTAGTTGAGAAACTGGTATTTTATTAGAAACATCTGAAACACAAATCTGAGAAGGTAATGTTAGACTTGTTGGTGCTGTTGATGGAGAGGATAATATAGTAGGTGTAAATTCTGTATATTTTCTAGAAGTACTTGGTGTTATAGAATCTACTCACATAAGTATTAGTTTTGAAAACCCACTTTCTCCAATTCTTATAACTCCAGTAACTGACCCAGATAAACAAAAAAATAATGACTCATTTAAACATATCATTATGCCATTAAAAATATAATTTTAAGTGACACTTTTACATATTCATCATAATAAATGAACAAAATAACAGATATTGTTGTAGAAATAGAAAGATTAAAAGCTGACCAAAAATTTGGTGCCGCAATCGAATTATTAGAAAAAAGTATCATTGAATATAATACAGATTATAGATTATATGAAGAATTAGCTGATATTTATCTTTTTAAAGGTGAATTAGATAAAGCTCTAAAATCTATAAATCATGCAATCAGTTTAAATAAAGAATCTGCAACAGGTTGTTATTTAAAAGGTTTTATTCTTTTATCTAAAGATAAAATTGCTGATGCAATTAAACATCTTGAAAAATCAAATGAATTATTATGAAATAATTCAGAAGTTTTAAGGAATCTTGGTTGGGCATATACTCTTGAAGGGCAAACTGAAAAAGGTATTCTCATATTAAAAAGAGCTCTTAACTTAGCTCCTGGTGATGAATTAATCACAGAAGATTTAGCGATGGCTCTTATTGGTTTTGGTGAAATTACAGAATGAAATGATCTATTGAAAAAAATCTGAAAAAAAATTATGTCATAATATCAATTCATGTTTACAAAGAAATTACTCTCACCAAAAATTCTCTGAATAATTGATATCGGAAGTTATAAAATACGTGTTGGTATTTGTAAAATTCAAAATCGTGAATTAGAACTTATTTGATACTGAGAAAAGAGACAGAACTCAAATGATATTGTAATGCATGATTTTGTAAACCTAGAAGGTATTTGTGATAATATTTCCCTAGCAATACAAAAAGCAGAAGAGGATGCATGAATGAAAATAAATGATATTATTTTGAATATTCCTTTTGAAGAAATTTTTTTCCAAACAAGTAAAATAAACTATATTCGTGAAGATTCTCAAAAAAATATCGACAAGAAAGAACTTCTCAAAATCATGAAAGAAATTGAATCTCAATCTCTCAAAAAACACTATACTTCAATAAGAAATACATCTGGTTACAAGAAGAAAGATATTCGTCTTATAATCTGAGGAATAGCTGAAATTAAGTCAGATAAAATCAAAGTAAAAAAACTACTTGATACTAATCCAAAAGAACTAAGCATATCCCTTCTTAACATATTTATTCCAGAAAATAAATACGAAGTTATTCAAACTATAGGGAGAGTATTATGAAAAAACATAAAAAAAATAATTCCTACAGAATTTGCTATAACGAAGCTTTTTAATAAGAAAAGAAACGTTGTAATTATTGACTTATGAAGTACTCAAACGTCAATAATAGTAAAAAAAGACAACAAGATTCTGTGAGTACAAAAACATGCTTTTTGAATAGATACTCTCATTAAAAAAATTCGTCAAAACTACAACAGAACAAAAATAGAAATTATCCAAACTATAGATCAAGATATCTATGAACTGGAAAAAGAAGAATTTCTTGAAATTTTCAAAGAAATTTTAATTATTTCTCTCGAAGAAATACTCTGAGACACTATTTGTCCAAGTGATTTCTTTATGATTGGATGAGGTAGCAATAAGTTCCTGAGACAATATCTCTCAGAAACAAACTTAAACCTCAATAATCTAAAAATGGCAAAAGATATCACTTTTATAACTCCATCAATAGAATATTTTGATAATATTGATTCATCAAAATCAAACCTCAACATCTATGCCCTCATGATGTCTACTCTCTCTTTCATCAAAAAAGAAAAAGATCCTATAGAAGAATCTCTCAAACAAGCACTATTATCAATCGATGATTAAACACAAAAAAACTCCAGCATAGCTGGAGTTTTTTAGTGTTTTAAAATATGTAATTTGTAATCAATTTAAAAGAATGTTATAATATATTTACTAAACCTAGCTTTATTTATTATTATAATATGGTATTGCTTGTTTATAGGAATACCAAAAGGAGAAAAAAAATGAAAGAATGTATAATAGGTAAGTTTACAACATCCGGTAAATGTCAGTATACATTAAAATGGACTCATGAAGATCATGCACAACTTTATAGCTATGAAGAAGTCTTGGAATTAGTAAGGAACACTCATAGTAATATAACTTTTGATATTCCTTTTTCTATAGTATGCTTTGCAGATAATAAAGAATTAGTGCACCCATTAACTAATGAGGAGATCATTAAGTTTTATAACGATTTCTAATCTTGGTATTCTGATACAAAAGAAGAACGATATTATCGTTCTTCTTTTTTTATTTATTCCAGAAATATTTACTTAGAACATTCTTCAATTTTTTCAATAAAGAAGTCCTCTAAGCTTCCGTTAATATCTGATACTTTTTTTCCTTCGACGATAATAGTTCATTCGTGTATAATACTAATTCTATCACAGATGCTTTCTACGTCTGCTAGGATGTGAGTATTAAAGAATACTGTTGTACCCTCTTCTCTGAGTGATACAAGGAGGTCTTTCACCATTTTACGACCAATTGGATCAAGTCCACTCATTGGTTCGTCTAGGAATAGTAATTTTGGTTTATTGATAATTGATTGAGCGAGTCATACTCTCTGGAGCATTCCTTTTGAATATGTATGTAAATATTTGTCTCATGCTTCTCACATTCCTACTCTTTTTAATACTTCCTCCACTGCTGCATCAAGTTTTTTTCATGTTAATCCAAAGAATTTTCAGTTGAATTTTAAAAACTCTCTTCCAGTTAAATATTTATATAAATATGTGTTTTCCGGCATAAAACCTATTTTTTCTTTTGATTCTTTTGTAAGACCATCTTTTCAAAACACAGAAATCGTTCCTGATTCAGCTTCAATAAGTCCCATGATAGTTTTCATGGTTGTTGTTTTTCCAGCTCCATTTGGTCCTAAAAATCCATAAATTTCACCAGCTTTTACTGAAAAACTAATATCTTTTAATATTTTCTTTTTACTCAGGTATTTAGTAACATTTTTTACTTCTAAAATTTTCATTATTCATCAAATCTTTAAAATATATTTTATCTAAAATTATATTAGTTTTCTTTTCTACTTTGTAAAGGAAAAAGTTGATTTTTTAGCGCATTCTTATATAATCCTGTCATAATTTACTTATAAAAATTAAGATATGTTACAAACTCCAAAAGAAGGTATAGCTAAATCAGTTTCTCACCTGGAAACAGAATACTCAAAACTTCAAATGGGAAGAGCTAATCCTTCTCTCGTAGAAGATATCCTTGTAGAAGTATATGGATCACTACAACCATTAAAAAACACTGCTACGGTAGGATTACTTGATTCACAAACACTTTCAATTAAACCTTGGGATGCAAGTGTAGTTCATAGTATTGCAAAAGCTATTACTGATTCTGGTCTTGGATTAAATCCTCAAAATAATGCTGATTCAGTAATGATCAAAGTTCCACCAATGACTGAAGAAAGAAGAAAAGATGTAGTAAAAATAGTTAAAAAATTGGCAGAAGAAGCAAAGGTTTCAGTAAGAAACGTGAGAGCTGATGCTATGAAAGCTATCAAAAAATCTGAAGATGATAAAGTTATTTCTGAAGATCAAAGAAAAGACTTCGAAACTGATTTACAAAAAACAATAGATGAAGCTAATAAATCTATTGAAGAACATTCTAAAATCAAAGAAATTGATATTATGAAAGTATAAAAGGCTTCAAAAACCCATCCTGCCTTTCAGGCATCCTTCCCTTATACTAATGGAAGGAAAATAGGAAAAAAACTTGATTTTGATAAGTTTCTTTATATAATCACCCGGTAAATTCTCGTTTTTCAAAAACAGAGAATCAAAATTATATACTAATAAAGTTTAAAATGGCTAAAGGTAAAAGAACTTACGTTGCTTATTATTCAACTGAAACTGGAAACATGGTTCACATGACAAATATCCAAAAAAAGAATTACGAAGCTGGTGTTAAAGGACCAACTTTAAGAAAATATAATAAAGTAACTAGAAAACACGAAGTGTTAAAAATGAAAGAAATCAAAAAAGGATAATCGAAAGATTATCTTTTTTTTGTATAAAAACTTACTGATTAAAAAAACATAGAATTAAATTCTATGTTTTTTTAATCTAAATCAAACTTATAATCTGCTATCCACTCATCTATTTTTCAAGTTTTTTTATTCTCTACTTCTATTTTTATAGTATATATTCCATCTTTACAGTAATTTCAATATTCTTTAGATATATTATAAGAAAAATATACTTTTCAAGGTACAAATTTATTCAAAGTATACCATTCATCTATTGTATGAGTATTATTATCTTTACAATTTAATACTGATATAGTATTTGCAATAGAGTTATACTCAAAACTGTCTCATAATCTTCATATTAAACTATATCATTTATCAGTTTTCTGTAAACCTCAATACATTCAGTAGTGAGATTTTAATTCTTTTTTCTGCTTATAATCTTCTTCTTTGAAACTTAATAATTCATCTCATACTTTAATCTCTATTACATCTCAATTAAATAAATTAGTATTCAAATCAAAATTAAATCTTGATACATGAAATACTTTCTTATCAACGAGTTTATTCTTGTAATATACTGCTATTTCTTGAAAAAGTCATTGTTTATACAATTTTTTATTCTCTGCGTAAAAGACAAATTCAACTGTTAAATCTCACTTAGTAAACGAATTATTCACGCTATCACATCATGTTTCTCCTATAGATATAGTTTTAATTTTTTTTCAACTAGTACTAAATAGATTATAAATTTTTCTTCCTGAACATCAATCTCAAAAACTGTCAGTATTTAATACATATATATTTCAATTATTGAGTAATTGTTTTAATGGTCCTTGTACATTATATACAAACTGTACTTCTTCTCATCACTCTATAATAATAAAACAATTTTTATTTTCTCAATACAATGCCACACACTCTTCTAATGTAGTTGTATTTTTAGGATTTCATATCTTATGGATCATACTAGCTGTCCATTTATATTTTCAAAAATCTCTGAAGTATATGACAGTCAAAAGTTTGTTCTTATATAAATCTAACCATAAAGATTTATATTTTTTTGCATCAATATTTCTATGTAATATTCATTTTGTTTCTTTCTTAAATAAGGAATATTTTTCTGAAATTTGTGGATATTCCTTCAAACTGTTTTTAAAAAATTCTTCGTATGTAACTTCTTTGTAATTATTATTTTCTAAATCCACTTCATTACTTAGCATTTTAGTTTTTTTTATTTTCACTGATCCTGTAGAAAATTTAACTTCTAATGGATCTACTATTATTTCTGTCGGAATATTTTCTTCTGAAATAATTTCATATTGATTTTTTTCAATTTTTTTATTAAAAGATCATGTATTAAACTCTACTCCGTTGGTTTCCTGATTATTTTCTTCTTGTTTTTTTTCTATATCACTAATATTTGACGTTGGTTGTAAGTATATATAGACAAATAATCCTAATAAACAAATTACCACAATTCCAAATAACATTCTTGTTTTTTCACTCATATATTCAATATATAAAAAAGTATTTTATTTAGTATATAAAGTATTAGGCAAAAATAAAACAGAAGTATTAATACTTCTGTTTTATTTCAATAATTTTTCTAATTCTCAGTTTTTATATAGAGCACTGAATTCAGTATATCCTCCCAAGAATTTTCAGTTAATATCTCCAATAAATACTTGTGGTACAGTGTGTGAACCTGTAATATTTTGTACTTCTTCGTATAATCAATTATCTGATGTAATATCAATGTTTTTATATTCAATATTTATTTCTTCCAATAATTCTAATGCTGCCTTACAGTATGGACAGTATCATTTTGTTATAATAGTTATCATAATTTATTTTTTTATATATAGTAAAATTATAATACACCTTATTCTTAAATAATTCTTAAGTTATAGTTTTTAACTTCTAAATGTATTTTTTTCAATAAAATCATCAACTTTTGTTTGTAATTCGTCTGATATTATTTCATTTGTAGCAACAAATTCTACATCTTCATCTTCGTTAAATGCTTCAATCATTTTTGTAAATTTTAAAGCTTTATCAAAATCATCCATTTCTACTTCAGTATCTGGAATATAGTCCATTTTTGCTTCAAATAATTCTATATTTTTATCTTCTAGATATTTTTCTACTGTAGAAAAATCTTCTAATCCAGTTGTGATTTTAATATATCCTGCTTCCATAACCATATCTTCTATATCTGTTTCAAAAGCTATTTCTTCCACATTATCAAAAGCATGTTTTGCAGGATCTATAAATATAACTCCTTTTCTATGAAACATCCAAGAAACAGCTCCTGATTCACCCATATTTCCACCAAATTTAGTAAAAGCATGTCTAATATTAGCAACTGTTCTATTTTTATTATCTGTTAATACGTTTACTATTAAAGCTACTCATCCTGGAGCGTATCCTTCATATAGTATTTCAGATATTTGAACAGCATCTTTATCTTCTCATGAGCCTTTTTTAATCGCTCTATCTATATTTTCATTTGGAACTCCTTCTTTTTTTGCTTTATAAACTGCTGCATGTAGAGCTGCATTCATATCTGGATCAGCTCACTTTTGAGCTGCTATAGCAATCAATTTTGCATGAATTGCAAAAATCTTCCCTTTCACCGCATTTACAGCATCTCTTCTCTTGGCTACCACTGGTCATCTTCCCATAATTTAATAGTTAGGTTTAAATTTATCAACTGTAATTACCGTATAAGTAAATCAATTAACTGTTATTCTTATATTATCTATTTTATTATAAATATAAAAATTTTTTCATTTTTTTATTATATCTTCTTCTTTAGATTTTTTAATTAAGTTGAAAATATATTTTTTAATTCATTCTTTATCTAATGTTGTTTTTAATTTTTTATTTATTCTATTAAATACTAACTCAGTATATTTATGTTTTTCTAGTATTATATGTTTCATATTTTTTATTATTAAATTTCCTTCAACATTTCCCTAAACCATAACTTTTCTCAGAATAAGTACGTGAGATCATAATGGGCTCTTTCTATATTAATACTTCTATCAAACTCTACTTGAGCGTCTAGTTTACCTGATTCTACGATAGAAGTAATTTTTTGAAGTTTTTCATTGTAGTTTCTCCCTCTGGTTGGGAACTTCACTGTTTCTATGTTTGGAAACTTTGAGAAAAATAAATATGTATAGAGATTGAGATTATCCCCTTTTGCATAAAAACTTGCGAGTTCTTCAGCTTTTAATTTAGCAGTTCATCATACAGCTTTTAGTTTTTCTAAATTATACTGCATTCATGATTTGATAGAATTCTCTAATTCTATTTGAAGTTCTTCTAATTCTAATTTTTTATTAGAATCTAAAGTTATATTTTGAGTATTTAAAATATATTTCACTCATTTGAAATAAGTCAGTATATTTTTATTTCTAATATCTGTGACTGGTTTCATAGCATCATAGAATAAATCTACTCTTTGTTTTGATCTAGAAATAATTTGCAATAGTTCTTTTTCTAATGTAATAGAATCTTGTATTCATAAGTCTAGAGCTAAAAATATGTCTTCGATTTGTTCAAATATATCTTTATAACTATCATCTAACTGATTTACTTTATCTTCATTTGATAATTCAGGATTTTGTAGGATTTTTTTGAAATCTGGACGGAATCTTTTTTTAGTAACTAGATCATTTACCACTATCGTACAAATATCTTTTGCTCAATATTTATGTTCAGCAAAACAAAGTCCATTATTGTAACGACAGAAATCCCCCTCTCAGAAGACCTCAAACCTTGTTTCTGGAAATTCATTCACAATGCTCTCAATTTCTTTTAAAGTTACCTCACGACTTAATATAACCTTATTTACAGTGTAATTATCTAACATGAAAGCGATTGCTTGTTTGTTATAGACTGCTAGTATTGTTGATATGTTAATTTTTCCTGAATAATTAATATTTTTGAGGTATTCTAGTATAGAAATATTTCCACAAATAATACCATCTATTCAAATAGAACTAAATTCTTCTACCATTTGTTTTATTAATGGAAATGTTTCATCTGTATAATACCAAGCATTTAAGTTTATAAAAACTTCTAAATCATGAGAATGTACTTCTGTAACTATGTCTTTTAAAGTTTCAAAATCCGTAATTTGTTCATGTTCAGAAAATCTCCCATTTGGACTTACTTCAAATCAAAATTTATCAGACCAATAACTAGGATTATATCCAGTAAAAAACTCAGTAGCTCACCCTTCTACTAAAGTCTGAATATATTTTGATACATCTTTTCTATTTTTCCCTTTTGTAGAGAAACCAAGTCACACAATTTTTTTGAACATATATTTTATATTATTATATTTTGTCCATTATATAAATAAACACTAAAAAAACCAAATAAAATATATTTGGTTTTTTTAGTTTTGATTATTACATCAAATATTCGATTAGAAGTAAACTTTAGTGTTTAACATTCTGTAATGTTCTCTAACAATAGCTTTTTCTCTAAGTTTTTTCTTTGAAAGTTTACCGATAGCGTATCTTTCAGTTTTAATTTTATTTGCCATTCTAGATTGGAAAAATAATTTTTTATATCTTAAAATTAATTTCTCGTTAGTTTCACCGTCGTTTCTTTTAGCGTAAATCATAATATTCGATCCCCTTATATGGAGTTAATTTTAAATATATATAAGAAGTTATTTCTTATAAAGTAGAAGAATTGTATTAATTAATTTTCATTTGTCAAAATTAAAATTCCGTGTTATATTAGGACCAATAAATATTTACTCATATGAACAAATGAACAAAGATAGAATAAGAAAATTAGAGAGTGTTGCAACAGAATTAATTCCAAGATTTTTATTTGAAGAAATGGGAGAAGAAACACTAGAATTTGGTATAATTACAGTAACACAAGCAATTATTAGTAGTGATTTATCATACTTAGATATATACATCAGTTCACTAAAAAAACCTGAAAAACTAACAAAAGCTGTAGCGAAACATGGAACGATGATTCAAAGAAAATTTAATAAATCTATCTCTATTAGAAAATTTCCAAGAATTCGTTTCCGTTATGATGAAACAGGTGCGGTTTGAGAAGAAGTATTCAGAGCTATCAATGGTTTAAATCTATAATTTTTTTCACTTTCTATGAAAAATTTCTTACATAATATAAAAGAAAAAATATCATTTTTCAAAAAGAGTAAAAGTTCTCACTCTTGAAGGAGAAGAAAAAAAATAAATACAACTGAAAATAATCATATAATTAATGAAAATCTAGTTCATAATGAATCTATCAGTAATAAAAAACATTCTTCTCAATGTCTTCAATACAAAACAGACAGAGATAATTATAAATGTAAAAGAAAGCAATTAAAGATTGATTATTGATTTCTCCAAAAATCTAAAATATTAGGTAAATATAAACACTTAATATTATTTTCAATTATCCCCTTTATTGTAATAATTTTTCTTTTTATACTTTATTGACCTATCTATACCGTAAAGTATATCAATATATTTCCACAGGATAGTATAACCAATAGAACACTTGCTTATTCAGCAGTTGAAGACCTCTATAGTAAAAAATTAATTAATATAGAGTCAGAAAATATTAAAAATAAATTTGTTCAGTATCAAAATAATATTAAAGAAATAGATATTAATTTTAAAATCCCTGATACTATTGATATAAAAATTACTTCATTTCCTATTTTATATAATACTATTATAAAAGATAAAAGTTACTACATTACTCAAAATGGTACACTAGTTCCAGGAAAACCAAGAGAAGAGTATAAAACTATGATCGTAAAAAATAAAATAGATAAAAATATACTTCCTGACTATAAGTCATTTTATCATCAAGAACATATGGAAGCTATTTATGAAGCCTATCAATACTTGGAAGACAATGTAATTGATATAAAAGTAGAAGAGCTTTATTATTATCCTATTGAAAGAGAAGTTCACTTTAAATTAGACAATGAAACTCTGCTTATTTACAGCTTGAGTAAAGATCTAAAAATGCAAATCAAGAAAACAGTTATTTATAATACAGAACACAAAAAATTATCTGATAATGATGTTGTATATATTGATTTTAGAATTAAAAGAATTATTAATAATTCTCAAAAAGATAAAATTTATTATTGTACAAAAGAAACTGAATATCAATGTTTTCAAAATTTAAAAAAGATTTACTAAATACTTAGTAAATCTTTTTTAAACCCTACGATCAATCAACCGTTTTGAGTATTTCTGAAATATAATTCGTCTACAATTTTTATAATAATCAAAAACAAACCCCTTCCTCGAATAGAAGTATGATGTCTAAAATCTTCATTCATTCTTTCGTTTCTATATTCTTCCATTTGTTCCGCTGTTTTAGCAGATCTTCAATTTCAAGAATCTTCAACTTCAATGACAATAGAAAGATTTTTTCATTCTCTAGCAATATTAACACGTAAATAATTGTTTTCGTGAGATAAACTTCAGTATTCAATAGCATTATTATTCATTTCATCTGTAGCTAAGATAAATCTCGCTATATATTTTGGTGAAACTTTAAATTTTACGAAAATAATTTCAATAAAATCTCTTAATGTTTTTGCATTTCTGAAGTCAGATGAGTACTCAAAGTGAATATCTAATCCTTTCTCTTGTATACATTTTTCTACGTATTTTTCTTTATCGACAGAGGATGATAAATGATCAATGTTTATAGTTTCCATAAGGTAATATAAAATATTGTATAATATCTAGATTAGTATACTATTTTTTATAAAAAAAATCAAAAAAAAAGTACTTATTGTTTAAAATAAGTACTTTTTATAAAAGGATTTGTTATTATCTAACAGCTTCTTTTAATGTTTTACCAGCTCTGAAAACTGGAGAGTTCATAGCAGGAATTTTAATTGATTCTCCTGTTCTAGGGTTAACACCATTTCTAGCAGCTCTTTCAGAAATTTTGAAAGCACCGAAACCAGTAATATTAACTTCACTTCCAGATTTTAATTCTGAAGTAATTGTATCGATCATAGATGTTAATGCTTTAGAAACAGCATCTTGACTTAGTCCAGCATCAGCAGCAACTGCTTTAATAAAATCAGCTTTTTTCATAATAAATAGTTATTAATAAATAAGAACATAGCTATACTAGCAAAAATCTAAGCCTTTGCAAACTTTTTTTTCACTTTTTTGCTATTTTAAAGGATTAATTTAAAAAACTAATTTACAAATGGCTTTAAATAGCCATTTGTAAATTAGTTACTAAACACTGAATATTTCAACATATTAAGGAATTTAGTGTTATCATAATCCGTTTTAAGGTTATGCCTATAGTCACCTACTTGAGCTGAAGATATTATTTCAGTCTTTGGTTTTGAAAACTTATCAGCTGAGTTTATTGTAAAAGTTATATTTTGACTTCATATATTTCAAGAATGAAACAAAATAAGATATGCATTGCTATTAGCATTTAAAAAATCGCTTGTTGATTGAGTATAGATTTTTGAAACAGAATCTTCATATTTTTTTCCAGTTCAATTAACAGTATCTGATATACCACCTGAGGCTGTTCAACTTATACCTTTATCTGATGCAATTAAATTCCATACTAAATCTCATTCTTCTCTATCCACAGATAAAATATAATTATTTATAGAAATTGCGGTTTCATTTGAATTAGATTGAGTAAATAACGGAATGATACTATATCACTGTGGAGCTAATTCTTCAGTATAAGAATTCGTTGCTATTCCTAAGTCATAAGATATAAGTACATCTTTATTTTTTTTGAACTCACTAGGATTTTCTGAAAGAATTGTTGATTCAGAATTTACATTATGTTGTATATTATGATCTATTCCATATCATTTTTCTTTTATCTTGAGCAATGCTAATTCTTGTGCTGCTTCAGCTCAAGCAAAGGCTTTTACAGAGTCTCATAATCCTCTCGTATCACGTAATTCACGAAGAACTAAGTTAAATACAGTAGTTGTGAGTACTAATAAAAAACCTATCAAAAGCATAGAGATAATTACAGAGTATCCTTTTTTATTATTATATTTCATAAAAAGTTATGATTAATTAAGGTTTGGTCTTTCTGATATAGTTGTTTGAAAATGAAAACGATTTTCTTTTATAAGATTTGGTTTAATTCATTTTCATATAGCTGGCTGAAGTGTCATGAGTATTGTTACTTTTTTTACTCAATTATCTGAAATCTTGAATTCTAAATTTTTTACATCTACCCAAGAATTCATCAGTGGTTTATTATTTAGTTTTACAATAGTACAATGTTCCTCTATATCATCACAATCTGTTATCTCAGCTCTACTATAATTTCACGTTGCAATATCTTTAACAGCTAAATAATATTGATTTGATCAAATACATAATTTTACTCCTGACTTTGTATCATTTCATGTCGGAGTAAGTGTACAATCTCAAAGGTTATCTTTATCCATTTCTACAGAAATATTTTTTTTACTACTTTTTCTTATATCTTCTGCAATAACTTCGACTACTGATTTTACATTTTGTTGTAACGCTCTTGTAATATCTGTTTTTAGATTAATATCTGTTGATGTGATATAAATACTCATTACAGAAATCAAAATAATAGAAAGTATTGTTACCGCAACAATAACTTCTATTAGAGTGAAAGCTAGATGATTTTTATTGAAAATTTTCATATATTTTAAGAAGAAAATTAAATTACTTTATAATTGTTTCCAATCTGCTAAGATTGTTTTTAATTCAAATTGATGCTCTCATTTTATTTTCCACTTTACAATAGAATTGATATGTAATTCATCTCCATCAGAATTTTTCTCTATTTTTACATATTTAAAAAAATGTGTTTTTTTATTATCATTACTACAGTCATAACTATATATATGTGAATCTTTATTTATACATACTTCAAAATTCTCTTCATTTAATATATCATCAATAGTTTTTATTTTTACCTGAAATATAGCAGCTTCCTCAAAATTATTTTCTACTGTATAGTATCAAGTATCTAAAACCTTATCATAATCTAATCTTGTAGGATTAAGTACTTCCTTGACTTGCATTTGATCAAATTTTTGAATTTTATCGTAATTATAATCACGATTATTCCTAAGAAGTTCTACTTGTTCACGTGCTAAATTAACAGCAATTATATAATTTTTGTTATATTCATTAATACGTAGAGATGATGAAATTACAGCATAAACACTAACAATTCACAATGAAAAAATAAGCATCCCTACGAGGATCTCTATTATTGAAAATCATTTTTTTGAATTTTTTTTATACATATTTTTCTATTAATAATCAACTATTTGTGTATCTTGAAAATATTGAAGATCTCAATGAAGTAATCCACTTGCTCACTTATATGAATAATCTAACGTTATTTCATTTTCTATGTAAGGTACTTCTCTACGGATATTATCTCAATTCCATGTGAATACACTTCATGAACCTGAAATGGAACGAAAGAATATAAGTCATTTATCAGCTTCTATATAATCTGACGTATTTTCTCTTGATTTAAATAATCATAATTCAATTCAAGGTTGAAGTTGAGATTCTTCTATTAATGTTCACGCTTCCGGTGAGATAATAGTATTTGAAATAGCATGTGGGAAGCTCAGTGTTTTATAACTATATTTATTTATTCCTGTAGAATCAAAATATATACCAATAGATACATTTCAAGATGCAGTAGCAGAACCATTTATTGCTTTGTTTTTTGCTTCGTAAATTGATTGTGATATTTCTTTATCCGTATGTTTTACTTTTGATTTATTCAAGTAAAACGAATATGGAGCAAATGCAATCATACTAATAAGAAAAAAAATCGAAATAGCTACAATGAATTCTATAAGTGTAAATCAAGATTTTTTTGTATTTATCATACATAATTTTTAAAGATTGAAAAGTTATATTTATAGTATAAAAAAAACGAGAAATTACAAAGAATTTTTCGTTTTTTTTGCTTAACCTACCGTTTGAGTTACTTTCATAATTGCACCAAATATTGCAAAAGCAAACCAACTTACAAATAATCAGGCAAGAAGTATAGCTAAAGGCTCAATCCATTTAGTTAAACTTCAAAGAGAATATTCTACTTCCTTTTCATATTGAGCATTTATTTTTCTAGAAATTTTTTCTAAAGATGCTGTTCTTTCACCTACTGATAACATTTGTGTAAAATCAGCTGGAAAATATATTTTTAATGGATCCATTTCTCTCATTGATTCAACAATCTGTTCTCATTTTGATACTCTCATTACAATTGAATCAAATAATTGAGAATATACTTCATTATTACACGAACGTCCTATAAGTTTTAAAGTAGTTATGACACTCACTCATGAACCTATCAAACTTCACATATTAGCAGCAATATTTGAAAGAATAAAATTTTTATATACTTTTCCAACAAGAGGTAATTGTAAGTAAAAATGATCTAATTGTTCTTTTCCAGTTTTAGTTGATCTATATCAGATGAATCACACATATAGAGTGGCAATAAATAATATGATTATACCAAAATTATATTTAACAAAATCAGAAGTAGCTATAAGAGCTTTAGTTGCAGCTGGTAATTCCACACTAGAATTAGCAAACAAAGGTGTAATAGCAGGAATAACATAAACAAGTACTATAATAACAGCTAGTAATAAAAATAGAAATATAATAAAAGGATATGTTAAAGATGCTTTAACTTTTCTTTTTAGATTATATACTTTTTTTAAGTCCTCACTAAGCTTTGCAAGTGATTCAACTAATCAACCAGTTTGTTCTCATGCTTCTACTATTGATACTTCTGATCATTCAAAAACATCTGGCATTTTTTTCATTGCTTTTGAAAAAGAATCTCAACTAGAAATATAAGTCATCAGCTCACTAATTTTTTCTGTAAAGTATCCACCTGTAATTTTTGATTCAACTGATCATAGAGCTTCCGTTAAGGAAACACCTCAGTCTACCATAACAGATAAATATTCATAAAAATTTGCCTTATCTAAAACATTAACTTTTTTAAACAATATAACTTGTTTTTCTGCTATTTTCTCTGTTTCATTTATTTTATTTATTTCCATGTTGAATATTATCTATAAAATATTTTTAGTGGTACTTGAATATTAAAATTCCCCTCTCTTTCATCATTTGGATATCAAAAACTATCTATGAAGAATCTGTATTTTGCATCTTCAGCAACAAGATAATCAAGGAAAACTTTCATCATTTTTTTATCAGACACTTCTGCGTTTATATTTACTTTAGTTTCATAAAAACCTAATTCATTCTCTGATTTTTCTGAAATATTAATACTTTTAATAACTATTGTTCATGATCCAGTATTTACTGAATCTGCATAATCATGGAAATACTCTAAAATTTCATTTTCAGTAAATGGAGTTAAATACCTTTGTGTTTCAGATTCCTGTTTTTCAACATCTGCTGCAGTAGCAACAAGTGCTTGTTGTTTCATTCTTACTTCTTTTAATTCTGCATTAATTTGTTCTGTTTGATCTAGGTTATACTGCATATTCATAACTTGATCCTTAGTAAAAAGAACTAATATAAATAACGCTAATAAAACTATAAGATATGATACAAATGTATTATTTTTTAGTTCAACTGACATAATAAACTGATTAAATTATAAAACTATTTTTTTAAAGTAAACAATACTGGGAATTTCATATCATTTTCTCATCATGCTAAGGTTGAAATAAAATCTAAATCAAGTAGTGCATTTTCATCATTTCTGTAATCTGATATAAAACGTGCTGCTTTTTTATAAGCAATTCATGTATCGTTACTTTCAAATTTTACCTTTGAAGTAATAGATCCATTTCACATATTAAATCCTCTAATTTCTACATTATAATATTCCTTCATTATATCTAAATGATCAATATATTTAGTTATATTACTTCTTTCATCCATTTGTGCTAATGTTGATTTATGAAGTGTTAATAAAGAAAATACATGTACTTTCTTTTGTGATTCTAATTCTTTAATTGTCACTTTATGTTCTGATACTTTTGTATTTAAAGTATTAATTTCTTTTTCTAAGAAAAAGTTAAATACAGCAAAACCAATTGTAGTCAATATAACAATAAATAGAAAAATTAAATTTCCTCATTTCCCTTTCTGTGAATACTTAAAAGCTTTATTCTCTTGAGTCATAATATTATTTTAAAAATTATTTCTATTATCAGAGTAACATAGATTAAAATTATATACAAAAAAATAGTCTTGACAAATAATCAACACTATTTTTTATATTTCATTAACTATACACTTGTACTTGAGCAGTTGAAACTGTTTCAGATTCTTCAGTATTTCTATCAAGTACTTCGAATATAAATGTAACAATCGAATAAGCTAAGAACATTATAACTATCCCCAAGATTACATACGTGATAATACTTTTTGATTTTTTCATTTTTTCTTCATCACCACTTCCCGTTAATATATTAAACCCAGCATATATAATATATAAAACTGCTATTATAGCTGTGAACGTAAGTATATATGATACAATTTTTTGAATATATTCTGATGCTTTTTGATCAGTAACTACACTACTTATACTTTCTGTTTCTTTAATACCTCATTCAACGCTACATTTTTCTTTATCATCTCATTGACAATAAGGTATACTTCATCTATCATCTAGTTCGAGAATAGAAAATGCATTTGTATTCACTCAAAACAACCCTATTCAAAACAATAAAACAACACTTAATATTCTTGAAAATAACTTCATATTAATAGGTTCTTATAAATAATAATACTTTAATTATAAAATAGTCTCCCCTAAAAGTCAAAAAATAAAGCTTCTAAAAAATCTTTTTTTGAATACACTCTGAAATATATACATAATAAATAATAAAAATGCTTAAAAATATAATAATATTTCTTCTATTCATTCCTCTTTTATCTGGAATGTATTATCTTAATAAATTTGTTTGAATTTTAGAATTTAGCTTATGAATTATTATATATTCATTTATATTTTATTTATTTCATATTATTTGGAGCAAAATTCGTAAAAATGAAATATCGACATTTTGATTATTCTTACAAAAATTCTTATTATCAATGAGTAGTTTATTAGTTGTTACTAGTCTCCTATTTGGATATATTTGATATTATCAAATAATTTTGAACCCTCTCAGTTTAGAACAACATAGTATAACTAACTGAGAAAAAACTCTTGTATTCCAAGAAATGATTCATATTTGAAGTGAAAACTATTATAAAAGTATCGCTGAAGAACTCTCAGATTATAAAAATAAAGATTATGTCTATTATTTTGAGTGAGTAAGAAGATGATCTCAAGAAAATATGGATAAATTCAACCAAGCATTATGAATAGAATTTGATCAGGACTTGTATAAAAACTTAGCAGCTACTTATTGATTAATAGAACAAGATAAAGATATGTTTCTGAATCTCGTTAATAATAAAGATATCAATGTAGATCAAGATATAAATGAAATAATTCAAAAATATGAAGCTTTAAAAATAGAGAAAAATATAGAGAATATTTCTCCAAATAAACCCATTAATATCAATAAAGATATAGTTACTCTGTTAGCAGAATTAGAAGGAAGAGAATTACAATTACTCCAATTTATTAATAAAGCTATGCTCACTCTCCTTATTAAAAACGAAGAGGCTCTCTCTGCTATTCACGAAAACTTTTGAAACCAAGAACTATTAGAAATTATTTTAGCATGAAGAAATATAACAGTTGCAGATAAAATTATAAATTCAGATGATAAATTAATCTTTGCTACATACTGAGCTCTACATTATGATTGAATATTAGAACTCTTACAAGAAAATGATCCAAACTGGAAAGTTATTGAAAGTAAGAAATTTTATCCATTTCAATAGAAAATAAAAAAAAGCTAGAAATTAATTTTTAGCTTTTTTTTATTTTTCATCTTTATAAAATATTCCACTGACATATAAGTATCCTCCAATAAAGTAAACAAACATCACTGATGAGAATCAAAGAGTCAAAGCTACATCAAATATCATATGAAGTAATATTGAAACCATTAATCCAAATCAAAATATTTTGAGATATGGGATACTCAAATCTTTATCTTTATATTTCAATAATGCTTTTGAGAAATAATATGCGACCACACTACTTGATAAAACATGTACAATAACAGCAAATGTTGAACGAAAGAAGTAGAGTTTTAATAACTCTGCTCCTATACCTACTTGTGTATAATAATTATAGAGATACAGCATATTTTCAATCAAAGCAAATCAGAGTGCAACAAATATAGCATAGAGTACTCAATTTCTTACTGAGTCTATTTGCAATACACTTGATTGAAGGAAATTAAAATGTTTACTCGCTTCCTCAATAAATGCTACTATTAAGTAATAAAATATAATTAATTTAAATGAGTTAAATAATATATTTCAAAACTGAACTCAATCTTTTATTTCTACAAGATTTGATGTAAATTCAAAACTGAATAAATAATGTATCAGAAATACACTCAGTGTTACTCATATGATAAATATCAAGAATACTAAAATATTTTTTAAATATATTTTTAATATTTCACGAAATTTCATGAAGAAATTTCAAAGAAAAAATGAGAAAATCACTATTATAAATAAAAATAAAGCCAGTGATATTCAAAATTCTATACTAGTGAATAAATCTTTTACTTCTGATATAAAATAAAACGTATTTAAATATTCAAAATCTAAAAAATTCAATATTTTTTCCATATGTAATATAGGAGCAACAGATAATGCTCATCAAAGAATTCACACAAAAAAACGTTTTTTATTTAATGGATTATCATCAATATATGAAAAAATATATGCCCAAATAACTATTGGGAAAAATGAAATCAAAGCAAGGAGTATGTAGAAGAATATATCTGTCATTTTTTATAGATCAATATTTATTATTTTAATTATAAGTTTTGTGAATTTATTGCAAGAAAAAAAACTACTTTACATATATGTAAAGTAGTTTTTTAAATTTGAATAATTTTGCAATACTTAAAAGTGTTTCTTGAATTTTCTGAAGATACATGTGTTTAATTTAAATGAAAGGTCGAGCATTTTTAATGCATGATTTTTTAATTAAAAAATCAGTAACCGTGCTTTATTTATAAAAAAATTAATTACATGCATTTACACCTATAGTCGGATCCGGACGTGATGATCATGCTTCTCTGTAATAAACTAAACATGGAAACGAATGAAAGATAGGATCTATATTTCTTCATTCTAAAAAAGTAGGATATATCAACAAACGTGAACTAAAACCTAAAGATATTTTAAATTCATCCGGGTTTAATTGTAATAAATTTCTCCACTCAGCATCATTAATCGTCATATGACCATAATTTAAACTTATTACAGTACTATCATCTAAGATTATAGTTGGTGTAGGTACATTATTAAATGGTAGAGTCTCATTTCAAGCTAATAATGATTTAGCATGAACCATAGCAGAGATTTCTTCAACCATTATTTTAATATCTTCTAGTGTAAGTTTTTTCTCAACTTCTACAAAAGCAATATCTGTCTTCAAACTATTATTCAAAGCAGTAGCAACATAGTTACTTGCTGCACTTGATGAACTTGAATCAACAGTAAGTAACTCAGCAATATCTGATTCACTTTCTATTACTGATCCTGAGTAAGATGTTTGTAATTTATTGAGAAAATCTACTCTTTTAGTTGAATCTATTTCTAAGTCATTTGTATCTCACATAAATAACACGAGATCATTTGCTACATATGATCAAGTTCAGAATGGAAATCAATCAGTTGGATTTGTATTATAAACTGATCATGAAAAACTTGCTGGAAGGTTTTTGTAACCTTTGTAAACAAGTCTTTCGTTAGCGAGTATTGTTTCTAATTCTACACTTGTTATATCTGAAGCTAGAATACTTGGTACTCAGAGTAAGTATGTAGATGTATTTTTTCTAACTTTTAAAAATTTACCATTATAATTTCATTTTACA
>Ga0233426_10001188_pt1 | contig 24657 bp, 24 predicted proteins | sample SI_118_April2016_6_FD_179875 | JGI IMG/M metagenome (GOLD analysis project Ga0233426, IMG submission 179875) | Seawater microbial communities from Saanich Inlet, British Columbia, Canada - SI_118_April2016_10_MG | ecosystem: Environmental > Aquatic > Marine > Inlet | place: Canada: British...
CCTGCGGAAGCCAGCCATGGTGATCTAGGAATGATGACCAAAGGCGATGTAGCGTTGGTTCTGTCCAATTCAGGTGAAACGCCCGAACTGGCCGATGTGATTGCACACACGCGTCGTTTTGGAATTCCGATGATTGGCGTGGCGAGCAAAGCCACATCCACACTGCTTACGCAATCTGATGTCGCTATCGTTTTGCCCGCCGCTGCAGAAGCCTGCGGCACAGGCGTTGTCCCAACAACATCGACGACCATGACATTGGCGCTGGGCGACGCGATGGCGGTCGCCCTGATGGAGCATCGCGCCTTCACGCCTGCCAATTTCCGTGATTTCCATCCGGGTGGCAAACTTGGCGCACGTTTGTCCAAAGTCGGTGATTTGATGCACTCTGGAGACGCGCTTCCGATCGCGACGCCTACGACGTCGATGGGGGATGTTTTGCTGGAAATTAGCCAGAAAGGGTTTGGAGTTGTTGGGGTCGCAGACACCGCTGGCCAATTGCAAGGCATTATCACGGATGGCGACCTGCGACGTCATATGGATGGCCTGCTCGATCTGACCGCCGATGATGTTCAAACCAAAAAACCTACAACTGTGCGCGCTGGGGCGCTAGCTGAGGAAGCGCTGGGCATTATGAACACGCGCAAAATCACTTGTCTGTTCGTCACCGCAGATGACGAAAAAGTAGAAGGTTTGATCCACATCCACGATTGCTTGCGCGCAGGTCTTGGCTGATCCATGGCGTTCGGTGATCAGGCATACACACGCATCATTCGCGGGCTAAAGGTTTCTTTACCTCTCGTGGCGCTGGTGCTGCTGTCAACAATGTTCATGCTGTCCAGAAAGGTCGACCCCACGGCCGCAATTGCACTTTCGGATCGAACGTTTCGGGAAAAGATCGATAGTTCCCAGTTAAGTGGCCCAAAACACAACGGTAACACCAACAGCGGTAAAAGCATGACCATAACAGCACGCTATGCCCGACCCGATCCTGATGTTGAAGGCAAAACCTATGGACAGACAGTCGATGCATTGATCAACCTCGACAATGGCGAAGTCATGACAGTGACCGCAGATACAGGTGTTGTGGATGAAGACCAAGATTTGGCAGTTCTAAGCGGAAATGTGCACATTATTACGACAGACGGTTATGATTTTCGCACCAGTCAACTCACCTCGCTTTTGTCAAAGGTTGAAGGCGAATCTGCGGGCAGTGTCGAAGGTTTTGGTCCTCCGGGTACGCTAAATGCCAGTAAAATGTTTGTGCGCACGGACGAAGACAGCGGAAAAGTACATTTGCTTTTTACTAAAGACGTGCATGTGGTGTATACAAACCCAAAAGATAAATAGGCGAGCACAGTGCAAATGATCCGATCCTTCATAGTTCCGATGGTCCTCGCCTTGGCGACAACACTCATTGTTACCCCACAACTCTTTGCGCAGGACGCCGAGGGCGGCACGACGATTGCCTTTGGAGATCGCAAACAAGATACTGATGCCCCGATCGAAGTGACCTCTGAACAGTTGGCCGTAGACGAAACATCAAATACCGCATTGTTCACCGGCAATGTCGTTGTCGTACAAGATACGATGACAATGTACGCACCTTGGGTGAAAGTTTTTTATAAAGAAGATCAAAGTGGTATATCCTTCGTGAGAGCAAAAGACGGCGTCACACTTATTCAAGGCGAAGAAGCGTCCGAAGGCGAAACCGCTGACTATGATCTAGAAAAAGAAGTCATTGTTATGAATGGTGATGTGCTTGTCACTCAGAAACTAAGCGCCATTGCATCCGATCAAATGACTGTGCACCTAGACGACGGCACCGCGTTGATGACAGGGCGCGTGAAATCACTGTTGCGAACAAATACCGCCAAGAAAGACGGCGACGAATGACGCGACCCGATCTAAAAATTACCGAGAACACATCTGGCCTGCGCATTGTTAACCTTCGCAAAAGCTATAAGAAAAAAGTCGTCATTCGCGACGTATCTATGACGCTTGATCGCGGTGAAGTTATTGCACTGCTCGGTCCAAACGGATCCGGCAAAACCACTAGCTTTTATGCAATTGCGGGTTTGGTGTATCCAGAGGCGGGTTCAGTGACGATTGATGGTCGCGATGTGACCAATCTTCCCATGTATCGTCGTGCCAAATTGGGTATCGGTTATCTACCCCAAGAAATGTCTATCTTTCGCGGTATGAGTGTGGAGGACAACATTGCGTCCATCCTCGATATATCCGTGAAAGACCGTAAGAAACAACGCGAGCGACTTGAAGAATTGCTGTCCGAGTTTTCCATAGAACACCTGCGCGCAGCACCGGCGCTGGCACTTTCGGGTGGCGAACGTCGCCGTGTCGAAATTGCGCGCTGTCTTGCCGCTGACCCCAAGTATTTGCTGCTGGATGAGCCATTTGCAGGCGTTGATCCTATTTCCGTTGGCGACATTCGTCATCTTGTTGCAGACCTAAAGAAACGCGGCATTGGCGTTCTGATCACTGACCATAACGTACGGGAAACATTGGAAATTGTGGACCGCGCCTACATTTTGCATGACGGACAAGTTCTCATGTCTGGTACGCCGGAAGAAGTCGTTCAAAATGAAAATGTGCGTCGGGTTTATCTTGGGAACAACTTCAAAATTTCATAGAAATTACCGGTGTTTTTTGGCCTACGCCTGCGAGAATTGATTGACACCTACGTCCAATTTGTCGTCAACTAGGTCTATGACGTTTTGCAAGATCACGCACTTTTGTCTGCTGCCAGCCTTTCTTGGGGCAAACATCCTGCAGTCTGCAACGACGTTATTCTCTGTCCGCCATCCCTGACATCAGGACCGCACCTTCCCGTTCGGGTTGTGCGTTGGCGATTACAAATGAAGGAGACAGAATGCGTTACCAAATCAGTGGCAAACAGATCGATATCGGCGAAGCGCTGCAAACCCACGTGAAAACAGAAATGGGCGAGATTCTCGACAAATACGCCCAACGACCCACGGATGCGCAAATCGTATTTTCCAAAAGCGGTCACGAATTTGTTTGCGAAGCCACCGTACATTTATCAACGGGGTTAAACGCCGCAGCGCGTGGCCATGCTACTGAAATATATAGTTCTTTTGATGCTTGCATTGAAAAAATGGATAAACAACTCAGGCGTTATAAGAGGCGCATAAAGGACCATCACAAGGACCGCACCGACCCAGTTGAATTAATTGGCGCTTCCTCGTATATCCTCGAAAGTGAACGCGAAGAGCCGGAGTCGGAACCCGAAACCTTGCAGCCAATAATCGTGGCAGAGATGGAAACGAAAATTCCAACACTCTCTGTCGGCGAAGCGGTGATGCACATGGAACTGGGTGGCTCGCCGGTCTTGGTGTTCAAGAATGAAGGCAACAAAGGCGTAAACGTGGTATACCGTCGAGACGACGGAAATATCGGGTGGATCGACCCAAAATAACAAGCACGCTGTCTTTGTGGCAGGTGCGGCACAAGGTACGAGCAAATGGAAATCCATGATCTGTTGATGCCCGACGCGGTGAAATCTGTGTCCGTTGTATCAAGCAAGAAAACGCTTCTGCATGCTCTGTCAGACCTTGCTGCTCAGGTGCACAACCTTGACGCAGAAACAGTTGTGCGCGCGCTACAAGATCGCGAAGCGCTGGGGCCAACAGGTGTTGGCCACGGCGTCGCCATACCCCACGCTCGAATCGATGGCATTGAAGAAGTCAAAGGTGTGTTCATTCGATTGGACCGACCCATTGATTTCAGCGCGGTTGATCGTCAGCCCGTTGATTTGTTCTTTGGGCTACTCGCACCTGTAAATGCAGGCGTGGAACATTTGAAAGCGCTTGCTCTGATTTCGCGCACGATGCGGAATGCGGGAATTTGCGCCAAGCTACGCGCCAATGATGACGCAGACACCCTGCACACGATCATCACTGAAACCCAACGCCTCCAAGCCGCTTAGCCCACTTTTGATGGCGATCATGATCCCAGCTTGGATTGACGGGGTGCTTGTGCCTGTTGAGAAGCTCGATGTTCATCAGCGCGGCCTGAAACACAAAGCGGTTTCGATATTTGCGATCTGCGACGGCGAAATCCTGATCCAACAGCGTGCGCTTGGCAAATATCACACGCCCGGTCTTTGGGCGAACACGTGCTGCACACACCCAGATTGGAACGAAAGCCCTTTAGCGTGCGCGCATAGACGCCTTGTAGAAGAGCTTGGGTTGGTTGACACGCCCAATGACCATCGTGGTCAGGTTGAGTATCGCGCAGATGTTGGTGGGGGATTGATCGAACACGAAGTCGTCGACGTTTATGTTGCAGTGTTCGAAAGCCGCCCGACCCTAGCTCCTAATCCAGACGAGGTCATGGACACGGCTTGGATAGATTACAGCGATCTCATTCGTGAAGTTGCGACGAACCCAAACAAATTCACACCGTGGTTGAAGATCTATCTAGACGAGTTTGCTGAGCAAATCTTCAAATCTGATTTCAAACCGTCGTATTAGCCCGCACCAATTCTTTATACAGCTCTCGAATGCGTGCCGTGACAGGCCTGTTCCCATCACCGATGACTTTTCCATCAATCTCTCCAACGGGCGTTTGCGCGCCAAACGTGCCCGTCAAAAATGCCTCGTCTGCACCGTAAGCATCAACCAATGAATAGTTGCGCTCGTTGACTTCGATCCCATTGGCACGACACAGATCAATCACCTTCTGACGCGTGACACCGTTCATGCAATAATCGCCCGTCGATGTCCAAACAGCGCCCTTACGAACGATGAAAAAGTTGCACGCGTTCGTCGTATTCACGAAGCCATGTGGGTCAAGCATCAATCCCTCGTCCGCACCCGCCTGTTCCGCCTGTAGACACGCGATCACGCAATTCAACTTGGAATGGCTGTTATATTTAGCGTCTTGGCTCATCGGTAAACCACGCACTTGGGGGACTGTCGCAAGGCGTATACCTTGGATCTGCAGCGCTTCTGCTGGCTTTGAGTGCTCCATGATAATGACGAACGTCGGCCCTGTTCGGCTAAGCGAAGGATGTTGAAATGGCTTCACTTTGATCCCGCGTGTCAGCATCAATCGACAATGCACATCCGTCGTCATTCCATTCGCTTTGGCCGTCGCTGTCAGCGCCTCAAGAATACCAGTGCGGTCCATTCCCACGTCCAAAGACACAGCTTTGCAGCTCTCAAAGAACCGATCCATGTGTTCGTCAAAGAACGCCCACACGCCGTTATACAGACGCATTCCTTCCCACATACCATCGCCCAGCATGAAGCCGCTGTCATACACAGAAACCTTCGCATCATCGCGATGAACCAGATCCCCGTTCACATAGATTTTGATGTCACGGTTGCGAATATCATCTTCGGCATCGTGGGTGGTGTGGGTGTCAGTTGTCATTTGCGTGCTATCCCCAGCTTTCAAATCCGAACATCAGATAGTCGCGCTGATACGCATCGTGAACTGCGTTTTCGACGTCGGCGTCATAAATATCCGCCAAGTCAAAGAACTGCGTTGGTTGGGCCGTTGGTTCAAAATCGATAGAGTTTGCACATCCGGCAGACCCAGCCAACACGGGTAGCATATCTGCAAGTTGCTCTTCGCGCAGGATCATATCTGGCAAAGCAAATTCAGCCATGTTCGCGACGGCCTGCGCTTGGCTACACCAATGCGCGTCCACACGGATCGACGTTTGACCAGACAGATTCATCTTCACAAAATGCGCCTTGCACGCGTGCGAACCTATATACCCCGCACCTCCGGCAACTAATACGCGATCCAATCCGTTTCCCCCGATTTGTTCAGATTACTGAGCTGCTTTATCTGCTGCCATGATATCGGACAGATAACCATACAGATCGTCGCGTAAATCAGGACGCGAGAGGCCAAACGCAACGGTTGCCTGTAAGAAACCAGACTTGGATCCACAATCAAAACGTTGACCCTTAAAGCGATAGCCATAGACACCGCGATCGGTGCCAATCTCTGCTGCAATTGCGTCAGTCAGTTGGATTTCGCCACCCGCACCAGATTTGATCTTGTTCAAGTTTTTCAAAACATGGGGTGACAAGATATAGCGACCAATTACAGCCAAATTCGATGGCTCTGTCCCCGCCGCTGGCTTTTCCACCATGCCTTTGACAGACACCATAGATCCCATGTCGTCTTGGATATCCAAAACACCGTAAGAGGATACCTTTTCTGGCAGCACTTCCATTGCAGCAACCATGTTGCCGCCAATTTCTTCGTAGGCTTCAACCATCTGCTGCAAGCATGGCTTTTCAGCTGCAATTACGTCGTCAGGAAGGATCACTGCAAAGGGCTCGTCACCAATAAGACGACGCGCACACCAAACCGCGTGACCAAGGCCCAGCGCTTTGTGTTGGCGCATGTAAGCAATCGCGCCACTGTCCATGTTCGTTGTCTTCAAAATATCCAGCAGCTCTTGCTTGCCATTCTTGCGAAGTTCGTTTTCAAGCTGCGGTGAGTGGTCAAAGTAATCCTCAAGCGCACCTTTGCCGCGCGACGTTACAAAGATAAACTCCTTGATCCCAGCGGCACGCGCTTCATCAATCGCATACTGGATAAGCGGGCGATCAACGAGTGTCATAATCTCTTTGGGAACGGACTTCGTCGCGGGTAAAAACCGTGTACCCAATCCAGCAACTGGAAAAATTGCCTTTGTTACCTTGTTGCGCATCACGTTACCCTTGTGTTCTTAACCGCTTAACCGCTTAACCGCTTAACCCTTGAAACATGACTAGACACAAAATGGATCTAAATCATTCCCATTGAGTAAGATTTGACAGCATTGTTTCCAATCTGCACCGATTTATAAGCCTTCTGTCTTAAAATTTCGCTGCTTGGCAAGGCGTCTTAACTCAAACGAGAGTCTTTTGCGGCGTGATGACCATTTGAAACGTCGCCCAATGCGGTCGCTACGTCCAAACAAACCACCCGTTTGCAGCCAGACACCCGCCGGCGTGAACCGCACCCTATGTGCCCGGGCTGTACTCGAAAAAATAAACAGGCTTACACGCTTACCACTTTTTACGGCACGCTCAGCTTGCGCCAATAGTGCGTTTCGGTGCCATGGTCGGCCCGTTAGAACAACGTGTTCACCAAAAACCTGTTGCGGCATCGGCGCTAACCCAGAGCGCGCCAATGGAAGGGATCCCAGTGGATCAAGCGAACGCGCTTTCCCATCTTCGACACCTCGATCAAACGTAGCCATCAAGCGCCGGATATCACGCGCTTCAATCCGACCATCAACCATATGTCTCAAGGCGCGCTGCCTTTGCTCAGAACGCGCTGCCGTCAAAAAAGCCTCATGGCCCTCTTCAGGCGCATGTTTTCGAAGATACACAGCCGTACTTGCCCCAATTTCAAATAAATCTGTCGGAACACGATCGCTGCGCCGCGTCGCGCTGGCCTTGTATCCGTGATGGACCTGCGCAAGCGGCGCAAGCGCCGTCCGATGCCCAGCGTTCATCAAGCGGAAATTGACGTCTGTCTCATCAAGATAGAACCGAAACGCGGGATCAAACCCACCAAGCTGCGCAATCACATCGCGACGCAGCGCCATATTCGTGCCCTCCGTCTTGATCGCCCGCCCATTTTGCGGCGTCAAAACACTGATCTTTTCTAGATCAACCTCAAGCGCGCTCGCGACACCAAAGCAATCGACACTTCGGCCCTTCCATTGAAAGCTGATCCCGTTGCGACCAATCACAAAACCACCCGCTGCCGCCACATCTGCATCGCCAAACCCAGCAATTAGATAATGTAGCCACGTTGGTTCTGGCACAGCATCATCATCAATGAAGGCGACAATTTCCCCTGCCGCCTCTGCAATCCCAAGATTGCGCGCTGCAGAGATGTTTGCATCGTTAAATTCAACGACTTTGATGTTCTCAAAGAAGGAAAGCGCTTTGGCGGCCCCAATTCCATCCGTATCCGCGACGAGCACCACCTCGAAACTAGGGTAATCAAGCTGCGAAATCCCGATCAAGCAAAGCGGTAAATCAGAAGCGCGGCCTCTGCTTACAACAGTGACAGAGACGGCAGGTTGGGTCATTCAATCCCCATCTCCCGCATCATTTGCTCTAGGACAGGAACATCTTCGGGATTGTTCAACTCCCAGAACTGACGGCCCTTCGCTTGGACTTCGACGCAGCGCACTGTGCCGCCTTGTTCCATAAAGCGCAACTGCTCTAGGCCCTCAAGCTGCTCCAACGGGCCAACAGGCCAAGTCGGGTAAGCAGCCAGTGCTTTGGGGCGATAAGCATAGACGCCGACATGGTGAAACACTGGCGTCATCGCTTCATTGGGATAGGTCGCAGACGTGAATGGAACCACTTCTTTCGAAAAATACATCGCCCGCATGTGCGCATCAAAAACAGCTGTCGTTCCACCAACGCGCCCCGCTTTGCGATCTGCCAAGAACCCATTCAGGGCACGCCCGTCACACCGCAAAACTGGCGTTGCAATATCAGCATCCGGGGTGTTGCGCATCGCGTTCACGAGATCTTCCACAAACCAATGCGGCGTCAGCGGTGCATCCCCTTGCAGGTTCACGACAATCTCCGCATCGCTTTGAAGAACGTCATAGGCGGATGCACAGCGCTCTGTTCCATTTGCACAACTCTCAGGCGTCATCACAACTTCCGCGCCGAACACTTCAGCCGCGTGTTTGATCCGATCATCATCTGTCGCGACAACAACACGGTCCACACCGTTCACAACACTCGCTGCCTCCCAAGCACGCTGGATCAGAGATCGACCGACACCCGTACATCCCTTTAGCTCAGCCAAGGGTTTAGCGGGATAACGCGTCGAAGCGTAGCGCGCGGGAATTACAATTAAAACAGACACTTACGCTTCTTTCAATTCGACGTCAGGTGAATACGCAATGAAGAACGGATTGGCGAAAGCCTCCTTGCCGTACATCAAGTCCTCATGGGTATCAAAACGCACCACACGTCCACCAGCACCCGTCAGAACAGCATGGCCAGCAGCTGTGTCCCACTCCATCGTGCGTCCAACGCGCGGATAGATATCCGCCTCACCCGTCGCGATCAAACAGAACTTCAACGACGATCCTGCACTCTTCATATCGCGCACTTTGTATTTGTTGATGTAGTCATCCGTCGCTTGATCACGGTGCGATTTAGAAGCGACCACAAACAGCGCCTTGTTGTCAGGCTTGCTGACCCCAATGATGTTCTGCTGACCGACAACATCAGGATGCAAAGGCCCGGTCTCTTCAATCGATTGCCCGTCTGCGCGCGTGTAAAACATCCGCTTTTTCGCAGGCGCATAGACAACACCCCGTGTCGGAACGCCGTTTTCAACCAACGCTATGTTAACCGTGAAATCGCCACGGCGGTGGATGAATTCTTTCGTGCCGTCCAGTGGATCAACGATCAAAAACGTTTCACCCTTGGCAGTGTGGGACTCTGATTGCTCCTCGGTGACCAACATCATGTCAGGAAACGCCGCGCGCAAACCGTCAGAAATCAAAGCATCCGCTGCTTCATCTGCGGCGGTCACAGGACTATCGTCGGACTTTGATTTAACGTCGAAATCATCACGACCATAGATATCCATGATCACATCACCCGCCGCTAAGGACAAACGTCGCATCACCTCTTCAAGTTGTTTGTAGTCCATTTGCCCGATTCCTACCCAAAATTATTAGTATCGTTGATAAATTATCCACGTCTCTTATTATATGAAGGAAGACGAACGGCAATAATCATCATCCAATCCGTTCGGTATCAGGCAAAACACACATGTTTCAGATCAGAAAACGCGAAACTACATTTGGCAAGGTCATGACGTTTAGTGACCTCGTGTACCATAACATCGTGCGAAGCATTCGAAAAACCCACGGTAATGCATTGATGAGCATCATAATGAACTTGATGCAAATGATCATCTTCGTTCTTGCGTTTTTCTTCATGTTTTCCATCCTCGGCCTACGCGGCGCGGTCCTGCGCGGGGATTTCATGGTCTATATTATGACGGGCATTTTCCTGTTCATGACCCACATCAAAACCGTTGCTGCAGTGGCAGGATCCGAAGGGCCAGCATCGCCAATGATGAAGCACGCCCCGATGAACACATCGATTTCAATTGCTGCGGCCGCTTTGACACAGCTCTATATTCAGATGCTTTCACTTTTTGTTATTATGTTTGCCTACCACGTTCTCGTGACACCGTTTGAAATACAGAACGTGACAGGTGTGATGTTCATGATCCTGCTTGCCTGGTTTACAGCAGTCGCAATCGGCATCGTATTCCTCGCTATCAAACCATGGTCGCCAGGCTTATCGTCCCTTCTGTCAACGATCTACCAACGCGCGAACATGATCGCCTCTGGCAAAATGTTTGTTGCGAACACGCTGACGCCTCAGCTCCTCAACATGTTCGATTGGAATCCGCTGTTTCACTGCATCGATCAATCGCGTGGATTTGCGTTTGTAAACTACGCACCGCGCAATTCCTCATGGGAATACGCATTCTATGTTGGCATTTTTTTCTTCATGATCGGCATGATGGGCGAATTTTACACCCGTAAACATGCCTCCGCCAGCTGGAGCGCACGACAATAGGAAACCTTCATCTTTCCAAATAAACTCCGGGGGGCGCACAGCGTGGGGGCTGGCCCCCTCCCGCGCCTATTCAACAACGCGCAATGTCAGGTTCAAACGCCCACCCTTGGACAGCAATCGCGATGATCCAAACCGTATCTTGTCGACACCATGATAGGTTAAACGGGCATCACCACCCATCACAACCACATCCCCGGAATTAAGCCAAACCGACTCTGTCGACCCGCCGCGTTCTTTGCCACCGATGCGAAACAACCCGTCATCGCCTAGTGAAATCGAAACAACAGGCTGCGCGAAGTCTGCTTCATCGCGATCTTGATGCATGCCCATACGCGCATCTTCGCCGTAAAAGTTCATCAAACAGCACTCCGGCGCATGGGTCGACCCACTCACACGTTCCCAAATATCCAAGACAGGCGCAGGAATGTCAGGCCACGCCATCCCTTTAGGGTGCGTACGCGAATACCGATACCCCGATCGATCAGAGACCCAGCCAAATCGCCCAGCCGACGTCATACGCACACGCATCGGTTTTCCATAAGGTGTCATCGGCGAAAAAAGCGGCGCGACCTTCGCAACATCCCGAACAGCGCCGACCAACGCACTTTGTTCTTCGGAGCTCAGCAACCCCTTATAAATGTCAAATCCTCGAACACTCATCATTTGCGTCACGGTTTTAACCCCTTTTTCACCCTAAATGCGAAAATTTCGCCAAACAGCGCCTAAATCGCAAAATGAGTGGCCAACGATCCTTGCAGCACCCATTTGCGCTCCTTATATACCGCTCGAACGTTGAACTGCACCACCGCAGATCAGCATACAGATCGGGGCGCGGATGCCGTAACGGGTTTGCGTCTCGTAACATCGCCTTGACGAAAAAAAGGGATTAAACACATGGCCAAAATTATTGGTATCGACCTTGGAACAACAAACAGTTGCGTATCCATCATGGACGGCTCTCAGCCACGCGTGATTGAAAACGCAGAGGGCGCGCGTACGACCCCGTCGATCGTTGCTTTCACTGATGACGAGCGCCTTGTAGGCCAGCCGGCGAAACGCCAGGCCGTCACAAATCCAGACAACACAGTCTTTGGTGTTAAGCGCCTGATCGGTCGTCGTTACGATGACGAGCATCTGAAAAAAGACATGAAGAACCTGCCTTTCTCCGTTGTTGACGGCGGAAACGGTGACGCATGGATCGAAGCAAAGGGTGACAAGTATTCCCCGAGCCAGATTTCAGCGTTCATTCTCGGCAAGATGAAAGAGACAGCCGAAAGCTATCTCGGCGAAGACGTCATGCAAGCGGTTATCACCGTTCCTGCGTACTTCAACGACGCTCAGCGCCAAGCGACAAAAGACGCGGGCAAAATTGCTGGCCTCGAAGTGCTGCGCATCATCAACGAGCCAACAGCGGCTGCGCTTGCTTATGGTCTCGACAAAGAAAACACACATACCATCGCGGTTTATGACCTCGGCGGCGGTACATTCGACGTCACAATTCTCGAAATCGACGACGGCCTGTTCGAAGTAAAATCCACCAACGGCGACACATTCCTTGGCGGTGAAGACTTTGACATGCGCATCGTGAACTATCTCGCGGGTGAATTCAAAAAAGAGAACGGCGTTGATCTGACGCAAGACAAGATGGCGCTTCAGCGTCTGAAAGAAGCTGCTGAAAAAGCGAAGATCGAATTGTCTTCTGCCAACCAGACAGAAATCAACCAGCCCTTTATCTCCATGGATCCAAAAGGCGGTCAGCCGCTGCACATGGTTATGAAACTGACGCGCGCAAAGCTGGAAAGCCTTGTTGGCGATCTGATCAAAGCCTCTATCAAGCCTTGCCAAGCAGCGCTGAAAGATGCGGGTCTGAAAACATCTGACATCGACGAAATCGTCCTTGTTGGTGGTATGACACGTATGCCGCGCGTTGTTGAAGAAGTGACTAAATTCTTCGGTAAAGAACCACACAAGGGTGTTAACCCTGATGAGGTTGTTGCGATGGGCGCCGCCATTCAGGCTGGTGTTCTTCAGGGTGACGTTAAGGACGTTGTTCTTCTAGACGTGACGCCACTTTCCTTGGGTATCGAAACGCTCGGCGGCGTGTTCACACGCTTGATCGACCGCAATACAACGATCCCAACGAAAAAGTCCCAGATCTTCTCAACTGCTGAAGACAGCCAAAGCGCGGTAACGATCCGTGTTTTCCAAGGTGAACGTGAAATGGCGAGCGACAACAAAATGCTCGGTCAGTTTAACCTAGAAAACATCCCGCCCGCGCCACGTGGTTTGCCACAAATCGAAGTGACCTTCGACATTGACGCAAACGGTATCGTCGCCGTTGGCGCGATGGATAAAGGCACAGGCAAAGAGCAGAAGATCACGATCCAAGCCTCTGGCGGTCTGTCTGATGACGACATCGATAAGATGGTTAAAGACGCCGAAGAGAACGCAGATGCGGATAAAGAACGCCGCGAGCTGATCGAAGCGAAAAACCAGGCCGAAAGCCTCATTCATTCGACTGAAAAGTCTGTCGAAGAGCACGGCGATAAGGTTGATCCATCGACGGTCGAAGCGATCGAGCTGGCAATTGCCGCACTTAAGGACGAACTGGAAACAGACAACGCCGACAAGATTAAGTCCGGCATCCAGAACGTAACTGAAGTCGCAATGCGTCTTGGCGAAGCGATCTACAAAGCCAGCCAAGATGGCGAAGGCGACTACGAGCCTATGGCAGCCGACGAGAGCCCTGAGGATGACGACATCGTAGATGCCGACTTCGAAGACCTGAACGACGACAAAAAACGCGGGTAAGACGCGCTGCTTGCGTAATTACCCTAAAGGGCCGGCCTGTTTAACCGGGTCGGCCCAATGCGTTTCCTCAAAGGGGGAGTGTTATGTCAAAACGAGACTATTATGACGTTCTAGGTATCTCAAAAGGCGCCAGCGCTGATGAGATCAAAAAAGGCTATCGCACGAAGGCCAAAGAACTTCACCCTGATCGCAATTCGGACAATCCGAAAGCAGAAGATCAGTTCAAAGAGGCGAATGAAGCCCACGAAATTCTAAAAGACCCCGAGAAAAAGGCGGCCTATGACCGCTATGGTCATGCTGCTTTTGAGGGTGGCATGGGCGGCGGCGGTGGACGACCCGGTGGCGGGCAGGGCGACTTTAGCTCAGCTTTCTCTGACGTGTTTGACGATCTGTTCGGCGATTTCATGGGCGGTCAACGTGGTGGCGGCGGCGGTCGTAGCCGTGCAGCACGCGGATCTGATTTGCGTTTCAATCTTCGGATTTCACTGGAAGATGCGTTCGCCGGACTGCAAAAAACCATCAATGTCCCCACGGCCGTTAACTGTTCCAGCTGCGAAGGCACTGGTGCAGACGGCGGCGCGGAACCGACTGGCTGTCCGACCTGTTCAGGCATGGGTAAAGTACGCGCACAGCAAGGTTTCTTTACGGTTGAACGCACGTGTCCAACGTGTTCCGGCATGGGTCAAATCATCAAAAATCCTTGTAATTCTTGCGCTGGTCAAGGGCGCGTTGAAAAAGAACGCGCTCTTAGCGTGAACATTCCAGCTGGCGTCGAAACCGGCACTCGCATTCGTCTTAGCGGCGAAGGTGAAGCAGGCATGCGCGGCGGACCGTCTGGTGATCTCTACATCTTTATCGAGGTGTCTAAACACAAACTGTTCGAACGTGAGGGCGCAAACCTGTTCTGCAACGTGCCGGTTTCCATGTCCTCAGCAGCACTTGGTGGTGACATCGAAGTACCTACAATCGACGGTGGCCGTAGCCGCGTGAAGATCCCTGCGGGTAGTCAATCTGGTCGCCAGATGCGCCTTCGCGCCAAAGGCATGCCAGCGCTTCGTGGTGCAGGCACAGGTGACATGTTCATCGAGCTTGCTGTCGAAACGCCCGTGAACCTGACAAGCCGTCAAAAAGAACTGCTAAAGGAATTTGAAGACCTCTCTGAGGACAATAATCCCGAAAGCAAAAGCTTCTTTTCCTCTGTGAAATCCTTCTGGGATGGCATGAAGGGGTAAGGCACAAAGTCGCGAAAAACTAAGCCCGGCCAGATCCAATGCGCCGGGCTTTTTTGTTCTTTAATAAAAAATTTATCGAATCGGCTGATCAAGGTCAGCATGAGCATTCAACACACACATTTCACTGACACACCCGCCCCCATTTTTGATGCGCGCAACGCTGATAAAACCAGCCGCCGTCAGCTTGGGCTATATGAAACAGACGTTCGCGACCGACATATGGAATTGCGCGAACATTTCCAAAGTCACGGGGCGGACTTCCTTAGCGATGCAGAGATGCTGGAATTGATGCTACTGCATTCGTCACCACGCAAAGACACACGCCCGCTCGCCAAAAAAATCCTCGCTGAATTCGGTGATCTCGCCAGCACACTTGCCGCTGATACCGCACGCTTAGAAGCGATTGTCGGCCCTATCGCTGCGCAGGACCTAAAGCTGGTGCATGGCGCCTCAAAACGCCTTGCTAAGGCGCGTATCACGCATCGTCCACTGATCTCTAGCTGGGACGCCGTGTTGACCTATTGCCGCACCACATTGGCCCATAAAGAAACAGAAGAATTTCACGTGCTCTATCTAGATCGTCGCAACATGCTGATCGCAGACGAAGTCATGGGCGTCGGCACTGTTGATCACGTTCCCGTCTATCCCCGCGAAGTCCTAAAGCGCGCGTTAGAGCTAAACGCATGCGCGTTCATCCTCGTGCACAATCATCCTTCGGGCGATCCAGCGCCATCGGACAGCGATATTGAAATGACCCAATTGATCAAGCAAGCCGCAGACAGCCTATCCATCACGCTTCAAGATCACCTGATTATTGGCGCGTCAGGGGAAACAAGTTTCGTCAGCAAGGGATTGCTTTAACGCACCCACACCTCAACACGGCGATTAACTTGGCGACCCCACGCACTGTCGTCGCACGCCATGGGAAGCGTTTCGCCATACGCATCCACCGCGATGTTCAGATCGTCCAAGTCGACCGTTTCAGCCGCTTTCTTAACAGCCGCCAAAACCGCGCGCGCGCGTTGCATCGCAATGCGCTTATTCCCATCGGCTGGTCCTTGGCCGTCACTAAAGCCTACGAATTTAATCGAGCGTTCGTCATAGACACCCGTCTCAATCGCGCGCGCAAGCTGCTGTACATTGGATAAAGATTGGGCATCCAAGGTGCTAGACCCTGCGCGAAAGCGGAACGACGTGCTCAAGCGCTTCATGGCGGATAGCGTTTTCACCAAACGTTTCACTTCGCTCAAATCAATCTCTGTCCCAATAAGTGAAATCGCATTGGCAAACCGGTCGCCCTGCTCATTGATCGACAACTCTTCCGGCGCTTGATCGACAAAGCCCGCGCGGCGGATCACGATCTGTGCAGAAGGGGATCGTGTAAATGTCAAAAACTCACGCGCCAGTTTCGGCAAGCGGCGTGCTGGTATATAAAGAAACATCGGCGCGGTCAGTGGGTAATCTTCTGTTTTGATCGTCACACGTCCCGCCCGCAAAGAAAAACCACACGTTCCCGTCAGCACCAAAACATCTGCGTTACCCGTTTCCGAGTAGCTGGAAATACCTATCGCAAAAGGATCATCCGTTACCGCCAGTGCAAGCGCCTTGTTGGTCGCATGGCGCACAATGTTGCTGTCTAGAACCAAACCCGCAGGGGCCATCAATCGATCCTGCACAGCCTGCGAAAGCCCTGACTTGGGATCGCGTAAATGGATGGAAATCGGCGCATCAGGCCCACCAAGTTGCTGCCAGTTCGTAACCCGCCCTGCAAACACGCGCGCCAGAACCGCAGGCGAGATTGCGTCCACAGGATTACCCGGTGCCGTAATCGGGACCATCGCATCCAAACCTAAAACCCGACTACGATTAGGTCCACGCAGATCGCCAAGGCCCGCTTCATTTGCACGCCGGTTTTCTGTCAGGCGAATTTCACGCAAAGACATGACGATGTCGGCTTCATCCGCCAGTAAATCAGCAAACCCTTCATCCGTGTTCGTCACACGAAAGCTGAACCGACCTACAAGCACGTCATCCACCTTATTGCGCAAGCTGTAAGTAAATCGCGTTGCATCAGTACGTTCGCGGACAGCGCGATACCCTTTTCTAAGCGCGAATCCTTCGATCAGCGCGGGCATCAGCACTTCCCCAATCGTGGCGGATCCAGAAACTGAAAGTTCTGCAACGTAATTCTGCAAATCAGGACACGCAGGTCCTTCGCAATTCACGCCAGATCCATCCACCGTGAGTTCGCCGTAAACAGTCTCAAGCCGATAGAAATCGCCATCAAAACCAAGCAACGTTCCGTTCACTTCAACAGATCCATCAGGTGACGTCAGCGTCACGTCCTGTGCCATGAGGGAGGCTGTCATCAGCAAAATGAAAAATGCGGCGAGTTTCGCCGCATGTTGTATCATCATTGGTTCAAAGTCCCAGTTGACGCGTGCTTAGTTGCTCGCGACTTTCAGGTCTTGTAACAGATTTTGCAACACCAGAAAATCACCAACCGCACCGCATGACGGGATTGGCAGCGACAGGTCTTGAACTTTCATCTGCTGGCCCATGCGGACTTCCAATGTTTGCGCCTCAACGCGCAGTCCACAATTTGCGATTGTTACCTCTGCATCAACAGAAACAACAACATCACCTTGCATTTTCGATGTGCTGGTCGGGAATGTGTAGACCTCTGCCACAAGGGCTTCGCCCTGCGAAGTATCGCCTAAAGATGTGATAAATCCGCCGATCCCGTTGGTCGCATCTTCGATTTTGCGTCCGGATTCAGCACTCACGTGGCCTGCGTCACTAAATTCAGCGCCAAATTCAAATGCGTTAATGTGCAATTTGCTTTTAGCTTTTGATTGAACGACCATGCGATCAAAGGACGCGAGTGTCGGAACCTTGGCATTTGCCAGCGCACCTTCTCCGTTCGCGAACGCGACAATGAAGACAGCATTTTCTGACAACGCGGGGATAGATATGTCCAATTTGCCGTCAGTGTCCGTCGCATCTGTGAACATCATTCCGTTGTGGTGGAATGTGACGCGCTCATTCGGGTAGCAGTTCGCGGACAAAGAAATGTCCGCCATCGCCGCAACGTTTGGCGTTGCTGTCATCGCGCTTTCGCACAGAGATTTCGGCGCAGCAGGATCGGCAGTCTTGATTTCAGGGATGAAGATTTGGTCAAGCGCAGCCGTTTTGACATCAGGCTCGGCCGCGTCTTCTTTTGGCATCGCCGTCGCATCGGAAATGATTTTATCAGTGATTGCAGTTTCCGCCTCAGCAGCAATATCCGAAGTATCTGCAACTGCGGACGTCAGCGTGATATCTGTGACTTGCAAGGGACGATCTGCGGTTCCGGAGATATCCGGCACGGCCGCCACTCCAGCATAGCGCGCCTGAGCCGATTCGCCATTTTACATGACAAATCCAATTGCGCCTGCTGTCGCCAAAACGCCCCCAGCCATTACGATCCGTTTGATATCCACGAGTGTGCCCTCCGAGGGGATGTGTGTTCGGAGGTTGTATCATCCGCAATCAGGGCGAGAATGGGACGGCGGTGTGGACTCTTTCAGACCACCGTCCCAATTTTGCCTTGTTTGCGCTTAGGTCAAGCTACCGTGGCAATGCTTGAATTTCTTGCCAGACCCACAGGGGCAGGGATCATTGCGACCCGGATTGCCCCATGTTGAACTGTCTGTCTCGTCAAAGCCAGCCAGCTCAGGTTCGGGGGATTGCGAAGCCTCTGCAGACGCTTCGCGGCCCGCATCCTGCGCCAAAGCCTGCTGCGCTTGCATCTGTGCAACCATTTCTGCCTGCTCTTCTTGCGTCATCGGGCGCACCTGACCCAGCTTTTGCGTCACATCCGTACGCAGGCTGTCTAGCATCGCTTCGAACAGCTGAAAGCTTTCGTTCTTATATTCATTCAACGGATCACGCTGTGCATAGCCACGGAAACCAACGACTGAACGAAGGTGTTCAAGGGTTACAAGATGCTCACGCCACTTACCGTCAATCGTTTGCAGCAACATCTGCTTTTCTATCTGACGCATGTTGTCGGGACCGAAGGCCGCAACTTTTTGCGCCATGGATTCGTCTGCCGCTTTCTCAAGCCGCTCACGGATCACGTCATCGTCTGCGCCTTCTTCAACGCCCCATTCTTGCACAGGCACATCAATGTTGATCGCCTCGGCAACGGCTGCATGCAAACCCTCCATGTCCCACTGATCAGCGTAGGTTTTTGGCGGCATGTACTGGTCGATCAAATCTTCGATCACCTGATAGCGCATATCTTGCGTGATCTCGGAAAGATCCGACGCTTCCATAATTTCGCGACGCTGTCCAAAGATCACTTTACGCTGATCGTTCATCACGTCGTCAAATTTCAAAAGCTGTTTACGAATGTCAAAGTTACGGCCCTCAACCTTCGCCTGCGCGCGCTCAAGGGATTTATTGACCCAAGGATGCACAATCGCTTCGCCTTCTTTCATGCCCATGGAGGACAGAACTTTGTCCAAACGCTCGGACCCGAAGATGCGCATGAGATCGTCATCAAGGGACAGGAAGAACGACGAACGTCCTGGATCACCCTGACGGCCCGCACGTCCGCGCAGCTGGTTATCGATACGACGGCTTTCATGGCGCTCGGTTGCGAGGATATAAAGACCACCCGCCTCCAGTACTTTCTTGCGCCAGACCTGATGTTCTTCTTCAATGCGCGCGCGTACTTTTTCTGGGTCGGCGTCTGGATCGGCGTTAATCGCTTCCATCACCTTTAGATCAAGATTACCGCCAAGCTGAATGTCTGTACCACGCCCCGCCATGTTCGTCGCAATCGTGATCGCGCCAAGTTTACCAGCGTCGCCAACAATCTGTGCTTCTTGCTCGTGTTGACGCGCATTCAAAACATTGTGGGGAAGGTCCGCGGTGGTCAAAAGCTCGGATAGGAATTCAGATTTCTCAATCGACGTTGTACCAACAAGGCAGGGCTGGCCAATCTCGTGGGCTTTCTTTATCTCAACGACGATCTCGTCGTATTTCTCTTTCGCTGTACGAAACACTTGGTCGTGCTCATCGACACGCGCGATGGGACGGTTCGTTGGAACCTCAACAACGCCCAGACCATAAATTTCGGCGAATTCTTCCGCTTCGGTCATGGCCGTACCCGTCATACCAGACAAGCGGTTATATAGACGGAAATAGTTCTGAAATGTGACCGACGCGAGCGTGACGTTTTCAGGCTGAATGTTGCAGCCTTCCTTGGCTTCAATCGCTTGGTGCAAGCCGTCCGACAAACGGCGGCCAGACATCATGCGGCCCGTGAATTCGTCGATCAGAACGACCTCGTTGTCACGAACGATATAGTCCTTGTCCTTCGTGAACAATTTGTGGGCGCGCAAACCTTGGTTCACGTGATGCACAAGTGTCGTGCTTTCAGGATCGTAAAGCGTCGCGCCTTCTTCCAGCAGACCCTTTTCCAAAAGCAGGTTCTCTAGAAACTCATTGCCCTCTTCCGTGTAGGACACGTTGCGCGTTTTCTCGTCCAGCTCAAAATGCTCATCGGTCAGCTCGGGAATGATCAAGTCCATCGCCATATACAGCTCTGAACGATCAGCTGCGGGGCCAGAAATAATCAACGGCGTCCGCGCTTCGTCGATCAGGATTGAATCAACCTCGTCCACAATCGCAAAGTTATGATCGCGCTGGAACATCTGGCTTAGCTCAGATTTCATGTTGTCGCGCAGATAATCAAAGCCCAGCTCGTTGTTCGTGGCGTATGTCACGTCACACCCATAGGCTGCTTTCTTTTCGTCGTCAGCCTGATTGGGATAGATAACACCAGTGGTCAGACCCAAAGCGCCAAACACTTTGCTCATCCATTCAGAATCGCGCTTGGCAAGGTAATCGTTCACAGTCACAACGTGAACGCCCTTGCCCGTTAAAGCATTCAAATACGCAGGCAATGTCGCAACAAGGGTTTTACCCTCGCCTGTTTTCATCTCTGAAATGTTGCCCTGATGTAGGAAAATACCGCCCATCAACTGCGTATCAAACGCACGAAGACCCAACGCACGACGCGCGCCTTCACGACAGTTTGCGAATGCTTCTGGCAACAAATCATCCAGGCTTTCGCCACCCATGGCACGTGTTGCCAATTCTTCGGTCTTCGCTTTTAGACCCTCATCGCTAAGTTTTTCGAACTCGGGCTCCAACGCATTGATCTTCTCAACGATCGGGCGCGTTGCCTTCACTTTACGATCATTCGGCGTTCCGAAGATCTTTTTGGTGATTTTTCCAAGTCCTAGCATCTGCGCTCATCCATTCTTGACGTCTTTGTGCTCACGCTCTGCTTGCTCGCCCTGCACGCAACCCATAGATAAGAGGGTGAAAGACGGCCCGAACCGTAGCCTGAATTTGATGTAAGGGTCGGGTATGCCAGTGTCAACGCCGCGCAAGAAAGCGGTCTGAAACAAGGAATAAACTATGTTAAAACGCACTCAATTTTTGGCCACAGTCGCCTTTGCAGCGACACTTGCGATGCCTTCTTATGCAGAAACCGGCGTTGATGCCGTTGTTGCGACAGTAAATGGCGTTGATATCACGATGGGTCACATGATCGTGGTGCGCTCTGGCCTGCCTGACCAATACCGCGATTTACCTGACGAGGTGCTGTTCAAGGGTATCTTGGACCAAGTTATTCAACAGACCGTCTTGGCCCAAGAAGCAGGTGATCGTATCCCCGGACGCGTTCGACTTGCGCTAGAAAACGAACAGCGCTCGTTGATGGCTGCCGAACACATGGACAGCGTTCTAGCCGATGCCGTTACGCGCGCATCACTCGAAACTGCATATGAAGCAAAATACGCGAACGCTGCGCCAGAAAACGAATTTGATGCGTCGCATATTTTGGTCGAAACCGAAGAAGATGCCAAAGCGCTTGTTGCAACACTTGAAGGTGGCGCAGATTTTGCAGAGCTTGCAAAAGAGAAATCCACGGGTCCATCCGGCCCACGTGGTGGCGCGCTGGGTTGGTTTGGCAAAGGGCAGATGGTTCCCGAATTTGAACAGGCGGTTATAGGAATGGATGATGGTGCGATTTCGACGCCGATCAAAACCCAGTTCGGTTGGCACGTTATCAAATTGAACGCGACCCGGTCGATGAATACCCCTGAAATGGAGGACGTGCGCGAAGAACTGGAACAGGAGGTGCGCATGCAGGTCGTCGACAGATATATCTCCGAATTGATCGGCAGCGCAACAATTTCAAGAACGCCTGCTGCGGATATCGACGTATCCCAGCTCAAAGATATCTCACTTCTGGAGAAGTAAATCATGGCAGACACGCCGCAACGCTCCCCACTCGCGCCGGAGCATTTTCCATCCTTGCCGTTGATCCGCGGCGTGTCTTTTGCCGCTGTGCAAGCAGGTGTGCGCTATTCTGGGCGCACAGATGTTATGCTTGCGAAGTTGTGCGCCGGCAGTGTTGTGGCGGGTGTTTTCACCAAGTCCTCAACACGTGCAGCCCCGGTTCTGGATTGTCAGGCCAAGATTGGCAGTGACAGCGATGCAGGTGCTGCGATCATCGTGAATTCTGGCAATGCGAATGCGTTCACTGGGAAAAATGGGATTGAAGCCACCCGCGCGGTGACGGGTGCGGTAGCTGCCTCGCTTGGCCTTCCAGAGGCACGGGTCTTTTCGTCGTCAACTGGTGTGATTGGTGAACCTTTGGCCCATGCCAAAATCACAGCAAAGATTGATGAACTTAAGGGCGCATTAGACGAAACGTCTATCCAAGACGCCGCCGACGCCATCCGCACAACGGACACCTTCGCCAAAGGGTCAGGTGCGCAGATCCATGTGAACGGGACGCCCGTTTCAATCGCAGGTATCGCCAAAGGATCGGGCATGATTGCCCCTGATATGGCGACGATGCTGGTCTACATCTTTACAGACGCCAAAATCACGCGCGCCGAATTGCAGGCGATGGTGTCTGAATTAAACGAGGTGACATTCAACTCGATCACAGTCGACAGCGATACGTCCACTTCGGACACCCTGCTTGTCGCTGCCACTGGAGTCAGCGGCGTTAACGTCGCAGGAAGCACAGATTTCCGCGACGCGCTGCACAGTGTTATGAAGGACCTCGCCCTACAAGTTGTGCGCGACGGTGAAGGGGCAACAAAGCTTGTCGAAATTCAGATCACTGGCGCTGCAAACGACACAGATGCACGTGTGCATGGCTTGGCCGTCGCAAACTCACCTCTTGTCAAAACCGCGATTGCGGGCGAAGATCCAAATTGGGGCCGCATCGTTATGGCGATCGGTAAATCTGGCGCCGCGGCAGATCGCGACCTACTCAGCATCTCGTTTGGTGACGTCCTCGTTGCTGAAAGCGGTTGGGTCAGCCCCGATTATAAGGAAGACGACGGCGCGACCTATATGAAGAACGATCACCTTGTGATCGCTGTCGATCTGGGAATAGGCGACGGCAAAAGCACCGTTTGGACCTGCGATCTGACGCACGGCTACATCACGATCAACGCGGATTACCGGTCATGAAAACGGTTTTGGTTTCAGCCGTCGCTTTGATCGACGTAGATGGTCGCGTCCTTTTGGGACAACGCCCAGAGGGTAAGTCGATGGCGGGTCTCTGGGAATTTCCTGGCGGCAAAGTCGAAGCGGGCGAAACGCCAGAGGTTGCTTTGATCCGCGAACTCGAAGAGGAATTGGGCATCAACACGTGGGAAAGCTGCCTCGCCCCCCTCACCTTTGCGAGCCACAGATACGACAACTTTCATCTGCTCATGCCGCTCTTTGCATGCCGCAAGTGGGATGGGATTCCTCAATCTCGGGAAAATCAGGCGTTAAAGTGGGTGAAGGCGCAGGATTTGAATAAATATCCAATGCCAGCAGCCGATATCCCCTTGATCCCAATACTAAGAGATTGGCTATAGTTTGAATTATCGCAACAAAACGTCAAATTTGACTAAATTGTTGTAGATATTTTAACGAATTGCCGACAGGCTCTTGATATTCAATGCATGCATCGGCCGAAAGGTCGATTTCTTGGGGGAGAAAACCATGCTTCGCACAATCATCATGGGGACCTGTGTTCAGGTTCAAGGCACTTTTGTTCGCGCGCTTAGCGACGGACGCATTGTTGTATCAGTTGGAAATCAGGATTTTGCCGGTCAGCCTATCACGGCCGCTGCCTGATCTATCCGCGCCTTTGCGCGACTTTAATTTGTTTTCAAAAATACAAAAAGGGGCCCAAGCATTTGCTAAGGCCCCTTTTTCTGTGTCTTTTCGATTTCGAATTATTCGAGGTTACGCTCGACTGACTCACGCTCGAAGATTTCGATCACGTCGTCTGCACGCACGTCATCGTAGTTCTCAAACGCCATACCGCATTCCTGACCCGACTGCACTTCGGCAACCTCGTCCTTGAAACGCTTGAGCGTCTTAAGAGTACCTTCATGGATAACAACGTTGTCACGCAGCAAACGCACACCCGCAGAACGACGTGCAACGCCTTCTGTGACCAAGCAACCCGCGACTTTGCCGATACCAGTAACCTTGAACACCTCTTTGATGTTCGCATAACCGATAAAGTTCTCACGAATTTCCGCGCTAAGCAGGCCAGAGGCCGCCGCTTTCACATCGTCAACCAGATCGTAGATGATCGAATAGTAGCGAATTTCGACACCCTTCTGGTTAGCCGTGTTACGCGCTGTCGCATTCGCACGAACGTTAAAGCCCATGATCGGTGCGCCAGATGCTTCGGCCAGACCAATGTCACTTTCCGTAATCGCGCCGACACCAGAGTGCAGAACACGAACGCGGACTTCATCGTTGCCAATTTTCGCCATCGCCTGAACAATCGCTTCGGCAGAACCTTGAACGTCCGCTTTCACGAGGATTGGCATTTCTGTCAGCGTCTCGTCAGCCTTGGCATTCGCCATCAACTGCTCAAGCGTTGTCGCAGCACC
>Ga0233426_10001189_pt1 | contig 24638 bp, 22 predicted proteins | sample SI_118_April2016_6_FD_179875 | JGI IMG/M metagenome (GOLD analysis project Ga0233426, IMG submission 179875) | Seawater microbial communities from Saanich Inlet, British Columbia, Canada - SI_118_April2016_10_MG | ecosystem: Environmental > Aquatic > Marine > Inlet | place: Canada: British...
GGTGACAGCTGGCGCTTTGTCCAAAATTTACCGATTTCACAGTTTTATCATATACGAGTAGATAATGCACACCCTTACAATATTTACGGTGGTCTACAAGATAATGGTTCATGGCGTGGTCCGGGAGAGATATGGCAAACCGCGGGAATTCGTAATGTTCATTGGCAGGAAATTGGTTTTGGCGATGGTTTTGATGCAATGCCATACCCTAACGATGTCACTAAAGGGTATAGCCAATCTCAAGGTGGCGCGCTGAGCCGTTTTGATTTAACAACCGGTGAAGAACGTTTAATTATGCCAAATCCGCCAAAAGGAGGAGAACTTCGTTTTAATTGGAATGCTGCGCTTGCTCAAGATCCTTTTGAAGAAAGCACAATTTACTATGGTAGCCAATATGTCCATAAATCAATAGACAGAGGCGATACGTGGGAAATTATTTCTAAAGATTTATCAACCAATAAAAAAGAATGGCAACAATATAAAGACTCAGGCGGCATTACACCAGATGTGACGGCGGCAGAAAACTATACGGCAATTATAACCATTGCGCCAAGTCCTATTAAAGAAGGTGTTATTTGGGTGGGCACAGATGATGGTCGTATTCACGTGACTCAAGATGGTGGAAACACTTGGGAGAGTGTTGAAGGAAAAGTCAGAAAAGGTCCTGAAAATGCTTTTGTTCCGCACATTACACCCTCTGAACATGAAGCTGGTAGTGCGTATATTGTTTTAGATAACCATCGTAAAGGTGATATGAATACGTATGTTTATAAAGCCGAAAAATTTGGTAAAAAATTCAAAAGTTTAAGTGAGAAAAATTTACGTGGCTATGCTTTATCAATTCAACAAGATCATGTTGATGAAAATCTTCTGTTTCTAGGTACTGAACTAGGTTTATATGTATCAACGACTCAAGGAGAAAGTTGGTTTAAGTGGGATCAAGGTGTACCAACAGTTTCGGTGATGGACATGGCGATTCAACGTCGTGAAAATGATTTGATTTTAGGAACACATGGTCGTTCTATTTTTATTATTGATGATTACAGTGCATTACGAGGTTTATCAGAAAAATCTTTTAACGAAAATTTATCATTATTAAGTGTTACTGACGGACAGCAATACACGGCGAGTCGCGCCGTTTCTTCTCGCTTTTGGGGAGATGCTGCTTATGTTGGAGATAACGAAGATTACGGGGTTGTATTAACGGTGATGGCAAGCGGTGACTTTTTAGATCATCCAGACGTAAAGAAGCATAAAGCGCAGCAAATTGCTAAACGTAATATAGCAGCAACGAAAAAAGCGTCAAAGAAAGATAAAACCAAAGATAAAGAAGGTGATACTAAAATTTCTAATAAGGCGCTTGTTGAAGTACGTAATAAAAGTGGTCAATTAGTTCGCACATTTACCACTCAATTACAGCAAGGTGTAAACCGTATTGTTTGGGGCCTAGAAAGTGACGGCGCTAAACGTATGCCTGGCAACGAGCCAAAAGAGGATAAGGATATTTTACCCGGAGGATCTGAAGTGGTCCCTGGGGAATACCAAATAAAAGTAAGTCTTAACGACAAAGAGGTTAATGCTAAGGCGAATGTTTTGGCTGATCCTCGTTATAAAGTAACACAAGACGAATTACTAGAAAATTTCAATATGCTAAGCGAAGTAACCAAATTAAGAAGTTTGTTATCTGATGCGGCTGCAGTCTTAAGTGACAGTAAGAAAGATATCGAACTCATTAAGACCGTTGCTCAAAATACGTTGGATAAGGTGGAGGGGGATAAAATTGAAGGCGATAAAAAAGATCACATTGCCACTACTTTAATTGATTCTTCTGATATTTTATTAAAACAATTAAAAGAACTTGATGAGTCGCTACGTTCACAACCTAAAACTAAAGGAATTGTTGATGATAGCTTTCGTGTCTCAAGTCATATAAACATTGCAGAGTGGTATATTGGCAGTGCTTACGGAAAACCTTCATCAACGGCTAAAGCTTATTTAGGCATCGCTAAAGATAAGCTGAGAGTGGGAGTAGATAACGTGAATGCTTTTTTAGCTAAAGATGTTGCGAAGTTTAAGCAATCTTTTACAGATTCAGGACTAACACTGTTAAGTAAAATTGAGCCCGTTAATTTAGAGGATTAATAACCAGAGCAATTTAATTCACGTATAAATTTTAGTAAAAGTTAACGCAAAAAGAGCTGTCTAATTGACCGCTCTTTTTTTATTATACGATCAAATATATTTTGTAAGCATGTATCCCTAGCTTTAGCCTTAAATGAGTTAAAAGAATGAATAGTATCCTTGTTAATAATAAACCCGTTGTTCCTAATAAAGTTATTTGTATTGGCCGAAATTATGTAGAACATATTGCAGAGTTAGGTAATGAAATTCCTAATGAGATGGTGGTGTTTTTAAAGCCTAACTCAGCAATCGCTGCAAATTTAAACGCCTTTCATCAAGAACCTTTGCATTATGAAGCTGAACTTTGTTTTGTTTATCATCAAGGGCGCTTTTCTGCTGTGGGTTTTGGCTTAGATCTTACAAAACGAAGTTTACAAAGTCAGTTAAAAGCGAAAGGTTTACCATGGGAACGTGCAAAAGCGTTTGATGGTTCGGCTATTTTTAGTGAGTTTATAGAAATTAATAATGTTGATCCGACATTGGAGTTAAATCTTACAATTAATGATAAAACCGTTCAACAGGGCGGCATTGAGTTAATGATGTACAAACCCAATGAAATACTCAAAGAGTTGCAAACGTTTATGACTTTAGAAGATGGTGATATTGTTATGACAGGAACGCCTAAAGGTGTTGGTGTTATTAATCAAGGAGATACCTTTGAAGGTAATATTTTGCTTGAAAATAAAACTCTTGTGTCTGCTCAGTGGCAAGCTCATTAGGTTAATCATTATAATCTAGGTAGAATTCTTGATGTGGCATTTAAAGGGCAAATCATCTTCATTAACATTTTTTCGAGAACGCTAAGTTAATTGATTATTCTCCTTTTATATCACCTATTGATTAATTTTATCTTTAAACTCAGTTAGACTATCGACATTACAATTCAGGTTTGATGATATTCATGAAATTTAGCCCTCTCGTACAAGAACTTATTCATTCATTTAAATGTTTACCGGGCGTTGGTGCTAAATCAGCCCAGCGTATGGCTTTTCATTTACTAGAACGAAATCGTATTGGCGGTAAAAAATTGGCGGAGTCTTTAGCGACAGCCATGGATAATATCGGACATTGCCAACAATGCAGAACATTTACCGAAGCTGACCTTTGTGACATATGTTTGAGCCCTAAAAGAAAAATTAGCGAACAACTGTGTATTGTCGAAACCCCCGCCGACGTAATAGCTATTGAGCAAACGGGGGAGTTTCAAGGTTTATATTTTATTTTAATGGGGCATTTATCGCCTTTAGATGGCATTGGACCCGATGATTTAGGTCTAGACGTGTTAGAAGAACAGCTCGCTAAAAATCAATTTAAAGAAGTTATCTTGGCAACAAACCCAACGGTTGAAGGGGAGGCAACTGCTCATTATATTGCAGAGTTAACTAAAAAATACCAGGTGAGCATTTCACGTATCGCTCACGGTGTTCCCGTTGGTGGTGAGTTAGAATATGTTGATGGAAATACGCTTTCTCATGCACTGTCAGGGCGGAAGAACTATAACTTTTAAGACTGATATTAAAAGCATTTATAAATTATGAACTATGATATAGATAAATAATTTTTAAAATGAACATCTAATGAGCTTTATGCATTACTCTCAACGTACTCGTGTTTACATTTTTATTTTTATTTTTATTTTAACTTTCACTAGTGCAAGTAATGTAAATGAACAGTTATCAACGGAAGATGTAGCACTTTTTAAATTATCTGTTGTTACTGAAAATTGGTACCCTTTTAATTACTTAGATAAAAATGGTGAAATTGCAGGCAGCTCTACTGAACGAGTAAAATCTATTTTAGAGTTTGCAAATATTCCTTTTGAAATAAAACTTTATCCATGGCAACGCTCATATTCACTTGCTAGAACTCAAGAAAACACCCTTATTTATTCTATTTTTCGATCTCCAATCAGAGAAAATATGTTCCATTGGATTTGTCCTATTTCCTCAAATAATGTTCACTCAGTTTATAAACTTTCAGCACGTGATGATATAAGAATTAACACTAAAGAAGATCTTATTAATTATTCAATTAATGTCACAAGAGGGACATTTCCTCATGAGCATTTTCTTGGTAAAGGGATGAAAGAAGGCGTGAATTTACAGTTAACAGCTACAAATGAAGCTAATTTATCAATGCTATTAAAAAAAAGAGTTGATTTGATTGTTGAAGTAGAATCAGCTATTTATCAAATGGTTAAAGATAGAGGATTACCAGAAGATGTGATTGAAAAGGTGTATACTTCTGAGGAAATGAACCAAGTACAAAGCTGTATGGCAATTAGTAAAGGCACACCTCAGCATATTATTAATAAAATTAGGCAGTCTCATAAAACGCTGTATCTAGATTAGTTTTTTATTGAATATGTAAATACCTCAATTATTTCTCTTGAAATAAGTTTCTTAAACCCCACATGTTAACTATCAACGCGTATATCGAATTATTCGCGCTAACCAATCGTTTAAAATAGTTAATCTAGGAAGCTTGTCACATGTCAGAAACTAGCCAAAAAGAAAATCATCAGTTTGCAACTGATAACGCTAAATTACTCAAATTAATGATCCACTCACTTTACTCAAATAAAGAAATTTTCTTACGTGAGTTAGTTTCAAATGCGGCTGATGCTGCCGACAAATTACGTTTTAAAGCGCTTTCTGAAGCTGACCTTTATGAGGGGGATGGCGATTTACGCGTTCGTGTAAGTTGTAATAAAGAAAACAACACGGTTACTATTTCAGATAACGGTATTGGTATGACGCATGATCAAATCGTTGATCACTTGGGTACTATAGCGAAATCTGGTACGTCTGAATTTTTCTCACAATTATCAGGTGATGAAGCGTCTGATTCACAATTAATTGGTCAGTTTGGTGTGGGTTTTTATTCTGCGTTTATAGTTGCTGACAATGTTACCGTTCGCTCTCGTGCTGCCGGTGTTGCTGCCAGTGAAGGTGTTGAATGGTCATCAGCTGGCGAAGGTGAATTTTCTACTGCTAAAATTGAGAAAAGTAATCGTGGTACAGACATCATTCTTCATTTAAAAGAAGATGAATCAGAATTTGCTGATGACTGGCGTTTGAAGTCAATTGTCACTAAGTATTCTGATCATATTTCAGTCTCTGTAGAAATGTTAACGGATGAAGTACCTGCGGTTGAAGCCGTAGATGAAGTAAAAGATGATGAAGGTAATGTAACATCACCGGCTATTGAAGCCCGTGATGCTGTTTCTGCCTTATGGGAACCAGTAAACAAAGCAACAGCTCTTTGGACGCGTGAAAAATCTGAAGTATCTGATGACGAATATAAAGAGTTTTATAAACATGTATCTCATGATTTTGGTGATCCGCTTCTTTGGGAACACAATAAAGTAGAAGGTAAAACTGAATATACTTCATTGCTTTATATTCCGAGTAAAGCGCCGTTCGATATGCATAATCGTGAAAAACAACATGGTTTGAAATTATTCGTTCAACGCGTATTTATTATGGATGACGCTGAACAGTTTATGCCTACTTACTTACGTTTTGTTAAAGGTTTATTAGACTCAAATGACTTACCATTAAATGTTTCTCGTGAAATATTACAAGATAACAAAATTACTCAAGCAATCCGCAAAGGCTGTACTAAACGTGTCCTTAAAATGCTTGAGAAATTAGGTAAAAAAGATAAAGAACAATATCAGGTTTTCTGGAACGAATTTGGTCAAGTGTTGAAAGAAGGCCCTGCTGAAGATCATGCGAATAAAGAGCAGGTCGCTAACCTTTTACGTTTTGCTTCCACTGAATCAGATACAGCCGTTCAAAGTGTATCAATTCCTGAATACGTTGAACGTATGAAAGAAGGCCAAGATAAAATTTACTATGTAGTTGCAGACAGCTTTGAAGCCGCTAAAAACAGTCCGCATTTAGAAGTTTTCCGTAAAAAAGGCATTGAAGTTTTACTAATGTCAGATCGCATTGACGAGTGGTTAGTGAGTCATTTAACCGAAGTTGATGGTAAGCAATTACAATCAGTGACTCGTGGTGGCTTAGATTTAGGTGACATGGATGATGCAGAAACTAAAGAAGCACAAGAAAAACTTGAGCAAGAGTTTGATTCGGTAGTAACACGTATTAAAGCATCGCTAGAAGGCAAAGTTAAAGATGTTAAATTATCGCAACGCCTAACTGAATCACCGGCTTGTATCGTTGCTGATGAGCACGATATGAGTAGTCAAATGATGAAACTTATGCAATCTGTAGGTCAAGAAGTACCTGATTCTTTACCAATTTTCGAAATTAACGCAGAGCATGAATTAGTTAAACATGTTGCAGATGAAACAGATGATGAAAAGTTCAATCAGTGGACAGAAGTATTGTTTGAACAAGCGATGCTAGCAGAGCGAGGCAGTTTGAAAGATCCCGCTAGTTTTGTTTCTCGCTTAAATAAATTAATGCTGAGCTTAACTAAGTAACTAAGTAACTAAGTAACTAAGTAACTAAGTAAGTTATTAAGCGGTAAAAATTCTTAATGATTGCTTAGGATATAAAAAGTAAATATCAAACATTTGTTTGATTAGACTTTAGTAGAAAAAAGGGGCTTTTTTGCCCCTTTTTTGTTGTATACCATTAAATGCTACTTGTTTGACAACAAGTGAATATGTATAGTGTGGCAACTTTAAAGAAACAATAAAACATACTGATTTGGCTGTTGAATTACCGATTAAGTTATCACTAAAGTAATAATTTAATGGCTTCACAAAACTTAGTTTTACAGCCAAATAAGTATATTAAACATATAGGGCAACATTCTATGCGAATAATTTTGTTAGGTGCTCCGGGCGCTGGTAAAGGTACTCAAGCACAATTTTTAATGGCTAAATTTGGCATCCCACAAATTTCAACAGGCGACATGCTTCGTGCTGCTATAAAATCAGGCACTGACCTTGGTCAAAAAGCTAAAGCCGTGATGGATGCTGGACAATTAGTTTCTGACGAATTAATTATCGGTTTAGTGAAAGAGCGCATTGCAGAAGATGACTGTAAAGCCGGATTTTTATTAGATGGTTTCCCTCGTACAATTCCACAAGCGGATGCGATGAAAGAAAACGGTGTAGCAGTTGATAGTGTTATCGAATTTGATGTACCAGATGAGGTGATTGTTGAACGTATGGGCGGTCGTCGTGTTCATGCTGGCTCAGGTCGCGTTTATCATATTGTTTATAATCCGCCAAAAGCAGAAGGTAAGGATGATGAAACAGGCGAAGAATTATCTATTCGTCCAGATGATGAAGAAGCTACTGTTCGTAAACGCTTAGGTATTTATCATGAGCAAACAAAACCATTGGTAAATTATTATCAAGCAGAAGCTTCTGAAGGAGCATGTACCTACTTAACAATTGATGGTACACAGCCTGTTGATGAAGTTAGTGCACTTTTAGCGAAAGAGTTAGGTTAATTTTCGCTTAAAATAAAAGAGTCACGCTTGCAGTGTTGCGTTAAGGAAAGCCAGTAATATTGATTACTGGCTTTTTTGTTTTATCTCAATGAACGATTTTGACACATTTCACTAATAATTTTCACATTCAGCTACTTATTAAAATTATGAAATTAAGTAAACTATGTTATTAACATTACAGGTTTTAATATATTGGATAAGCAATGATTAATTTATCAATAACGGGGTTATATCTTTCATTATTAGGTCTACTTTATATAGTACTAGCAGTTCGTATTATTAAACTACGCTATCGTTTTAAAACAGGCATAGGAGATGGAGGTCATGAGCCTTTAGCACAAGCCATTAGAGTACATGGTAACTTTGCTGAATACACTCCAATCGTTTTTTTACTTCTCGCTTGTGCAGAAATAAATGGCAGCTTGCCAATGTTATTGCACATTGTTGGTGCCGCATTTTTTATTGGCAGAGTATTACATAGCGTCGCTATTACGTCGTCAACGGGTCCCAGTAAATTTCGCACAGTAGGCATGATGTCGAGTTTTCTCTCAATCATTATTTTAGCTATTGAAAATATTCGTTTATTTATTTTTGTTTAGTTAAATGAGTTAAATGAGTAAGTGTTAATACACCCTAATATTCACGTTAGGGTGTTTGTATCATTGATATATGCGGGATACCGTCTTCTAAATACATTTTTGAGCACTTCATAAAACCATGCTGATTATAAAACTGTTCTAAGTGCTCTTGTGCAGATATCTTAATGGTTGTTTGTGGGAATAAGTCTGAACACACCTCTAATGACTTTTGACAAAGTTCATGAGCTAAACCTTTACCTCTTGCTTGTTTTGCGATAATGACTCGACCAATTGCTGGGTGTTCTTGATAGCACACACCTTTTGCTAATATGCGTAAATACGCAACCATTTCTCCTTTATTATTATAAGAAAACAGGTGACGTGTTTCTGGGTGGCGATCAAGATCATCTAAGTCAGGGTAATAGCAGGTTTGCTCAACGACAAAAACATCAATACGAAGTTTTAATGCATCATATAATTCATTAAGCGATAATTGATTAAAGGTTTTTACTTGCCAATAGGGTAATTCAGACATAAAAAAACATGGTTAAATAACATAAATTTATTTGACCATGTTTAATCTAGTTTGTATAGGTGAAAAAATCGGGTTGATTTACAACCTATTAAGCCGCATGCCCTAAAACTTGCAGATAACCTTGATAACTTTTTTTATCTAAATAATTCAAAATTTCTTGTTTATATTCATTGATATTCAACTTAGGGAATTCAATAAATAATGTTTGCTGCATTTCTTTTGGATCAAGAAATAAAATATAACCTAGAGGTAAATAACTTGGATTAAAATCTTTTTGGTAAACTACCGTTCTTATCTCTGATGAGCTATAAAAGGCGCGCTTACCGAATTTTTTTTCTAAATAAGGTAGTAATTTCTTACCGTATTTTTTAAGGGACCAATATTTAAACATTGCTATTCCTTAGCCGTTTTGATAATTCCGTAAATAGTAGGGCGCGTATATTACAGTTTTGTTAATGAAAGTTCAATAATTTTTGATGTTATTGTTACATTTTTAAGTCTGTTAGGGGCGGTAAGGGGGTTATTTATTAAGGATTTTAACTTTACTTTTATCAACAAAAAAACCTGATTGTTGATAAGCATTGGTGATTCGTTGTTCTTTTCTTAATATGTTTAAACCAATATTAATTGCTTTAATTGCTTCTAAGCCTAGCGGGTGTTTTTTACTGATCACATAATGGCGACTGTCTTTTAATTCAATACCAATATTTTTTACAGGAACTAAATAGATTTTTTCCATGGTAAACGATTGATCTTTCGTTGAATGAAATGCCATCAACATAAAGTCTATCCAGCCTAAGTTCACCATTCTTGCTTGGCTGAGCCATTCATCTTCACGAATTAAATCTTTTAAAGGTAATGTTTTTAATGTTTTCCAATCTGTGGCCCACTTAGGTGAAGACACCGCGGTGAATTGTGATAAATCTTCAAGTGAATTGATGGCTAAAACAGCTGTGTTTTTGGGGGTTGTGTAGATGCCCGCAATATATTCGCCATTGTTAATGAGTGCTTGTGAGATATAAACATCATTATCTAACTTATTTGCATCAGATCGCCAATAAGAGTCGAAACTGATGAGCAGTTCACCTTCTTCTAACAATTTGGTGTTTCGAAAATTTAATTTACCTGGAACGTACTCAAAAGCATGTTCAAATCCACCTATTTTTAGCGCTTGTTGTGCGATGATCATATCAACAACATCACGACGAATGGTTTTACCAGAAAAGTCTCGAATTGCTAAAATGTCTTTACCATCGACAAATTTTAAATAATCGTAGTAAACATCATCACGAATATAAATGACTACCTGCTCTGCTTGGCTAACAAATGCACAAAAAAAACTTTGTAATACAAAGAGTAGAATAAGCACTGAGTTGATGAGTGGGTGATGTTTTGACATTAAATAGCCTAGTTTACGAGTTAATGTGTCGAAAAATCTCTATTAGTCAATAATCATTATAGCGTTGAAGGAAAATAAAGGCATCTCATATTAAGATCAAGATACCTTTTAGAAACAAACCGTTTATTTCTCATGCCGTTTTTGCAGAACGTTCATGACCTCAGATAAATTAATATTTTGATCTTTAAGTAATACTAAAGTGTGGTAAAACAAATCTGCACATTCACCGAGTAAATCATCTTTAGTTTCAGCTACGGCAGCCAGTGCTACTTCAACCCCTTCTTCACCCACTTTTTGGGCTATCTTAGTTGTACCACGTGAAAATAAATGTGCAGTATAACTGTCTTCTGGGGCATCATTTTTGCGACTTTCAATCACTTGTTCTAATTGACTTAAAAAATTCTGCTGACTTAAATTTTGCTCTGGAAAGCAAGATTCAGTGCCTAAATGACAACTTGGTCCAATAGGCTCACAACTGATTAATAAGCTATCTTTATCACAATCACCGAGTATTTGTTTAACATTAAGAAAATTTCCTGATGTTTCACCTTTTACCCATAAATCTTGTTTTGAACGGCTATAGAAAGTGGCTTTCTCTGTGATAATTGTTTGTGCTAAAGATGCTTGATTCATATAACCTTGCATTAATACAGCACCCGTTTTGTGATGCTGGATAATGGCTGGGATCAGGTTGTTCATTTTGTCCCATGCTAATTCATGGCTATTTTCGTTTGTTACTAACATAGTCTGATCTCTATTTGGTGTTCTTTTAATGTTTGTTTTAATGAATTGATAGGGATAATACCTTTATGAAACACACTTGCAGCTAAAGCTCCATCAACATCTGCTTGTTGAAATACCTCGATAAAATGGCTTATTTCACCAGCACCTCCAGAAGCAATTAATGGGACCTGACAAACATCACGAGCTTTCTTCAGTTGCTCTAAATCATAACCTTGTCTAACCCCATCTTGGTTCATACAATTTAAAACAATTTCACCTGCACCACGTTTTTGTACTTCTTGAATCCAATCAAAGGTTGTCCAAGCGGTTTGTTGGGTTTTATGTTCATCGCCAGTAAATTGATAGACTTGATAAATATTTGATTCTTTATCATAAAAACTATCAATGCCTACTACTATACATTGTTGCCCAAACACTTCTGCTAAACGTGAAATTAAAGATGGATCTCGAAGAGCAGGAGAGTTGATGGAAATTTTATCTGCGCCCATCATTAGTATTTCTTTAGCGTCTTCTTCTGTTTTAATACCACCGGCGACACAAAAAGGAATATCAATCACTTCAGCAATTCTGCTGACCCAGCTTTTATCAACCACTCGTTCGTCAGAGCTTGCCGTAATATCGTAAAACACTAATTCATCTGCGCCTGCTTCAGCATACTTTTGTGCTAAAGGAACAATATCACCAATAATTTCATGATTACGAAATTGTACGCCTTTAACCACTTTGCCATCTCTGACATCAAGGCAAGGAATTATGCGCTTTGCTAGCATTGTGCAAACTCTTCCTTTATCATATTGATAATTAAATTAATATCATCTCTTTGTGGGTCTATTGTTTTTTGTTGTTGCAGTCTATATGCATACATAAAAATACTAAGCTTTTAATGAAAATTGATAATTATTCATATTATGCACTAAGTGAATAAATATGTAACGAATGAAATGCTCTAACGTATAATTTTTTATTTTGTTTTTAAGTATGGAGTTCCAAGCTTTTGAGTGCGCTTTGTGGGGAATTTCTTTTTGGGTGGGGAAGTTCTACTTTCAATTGGTTATTGTCATCGAAAAATACTTCGAAATATTAGTTTTTATAAATAAACTAACGGCCTTAACTGTTTGAAAAATAAAATTAAATATTAGTTGTGGCTAATTGCTATTCTATTCATTGGGAATATATAATTTTACCTGTTGCTGATTGAGCAATCTAACTTAAAAAAGGTAAAATTATGCAAGAAGAAAAAAGTAGTCGGTTATTGAAAGATCTTCTATCAAAAGAACTGTTAAAGAAAAAGCCATTGATGAAGCCCTCGTATTATAAAACCTATAAAAATAATACAGAGCATTTGACTTTGTGGCTATATGAGAAGTCTATTGTTGATATGACTGAAGATGCTTGGAATGACTTTTTTGACGTTATTGGTGAAAAGTACTCTGCCAGTAAAGTGTCGCAATATAAAACGGTACTTAATAGCGTTTGTAATACCGCTGTTATTGATGGTCTTATATCTGAAAATCCAGTTAAAGCTATTTCTATTGGGGAAAGAGTAGCTCAAAGCGTTGATGTTTATTCTGAAGAAGAATTAATGCAACTTTTAACTGCAAGCAATGGGTATGAGAGTGAAAAAGCACTAATTCAACTCATTATATCAACTGGTATGACTATCAGTGAGTTAATGGCACTTACCGTGTGTGATTATGATGCGGTAAATAGTCAATTAACTATCAGCAAAGCACTTATTTTAGGAAAACTGGTAAAAAGCAATAAGGAACGGCTGGTATTGCTTGATTCAATAGCTGTTAAAGCGATGGAAAAGCTCATTTCATTAGTTAAAGGTAATGCACCAGAAAACTGCCAGTTAATTGTTCAGGGTAATAAGGTTGAAACTTTCGAATTAACATTTTTAGCTACTAGTTCGAAAACTAATAAACGCTTTAGTTCAGTTGAATCATTTAGGCAGACTTTTTTCAAAGGTTATTGTGAGGAAGCTGGTGTTAGGTATCTCGCCCCAAGCCATCTAAGGGATACAGGTATTATTAAGTTGATACAAGTAGGAACAACACCAGCATGGGTAGTTGAACAAGTAGGCCATACAGATGTAAAAAATTTCACCTATCGTTATAAGCAGTGGATTGAAGCTTCCAACCAATCAAATCAAGTGATTTCTTGTTATTGTATTAAAAACAAAAGTGTAGCAGCAAACGATGCTGAGTTTACTCCAAGCAGTGAGAAACAAACTCAGTTTTCATTGTTGGCCTTTTTAAAGTCACTCTTACCATGGGGAAATAAAGCGGCTTAACAGGGGCGAAAAAATCAATGATGGATTAATTATCGGGGGATATTTATGACACATCATCATCTAAGTAAAGGAGGTTTCATTACTCCCTTTTTTAAGAAAATCACCTTACGTTAAACAATCAACTCATAAAATAATCCGCACTGTAAAAATATTTTAAATTTTTATTTTACTGTGATTTGTATTCACACTCTCAACTTTATTTTCCAATCACTATTTTTATTATTAAATTTACCAACTACTTAATTAATATCGATTTTTAATACCCACTAAGTTTTGTATATATTAAAACAAAAAACCAATAAAAACAGTCGTTTGAAGGGGTTGTAAATGGCTTTTTATTATGTTTTATTAATATAAGCACTGATTAAAAAAGGTAAACACAATTGGTGCAGGGTATGCCTAATCGACACTAAATACTTAGTGTGTAATTAGGCGAGAAGGTCTGCTCCCGCAGACACTTTAATTAACAATAAATCGACGATAAATGGAGAACGGCAAACTAAGAAGATAATTGCCGCGTCATAACTAAATAGGTAAAGTTATGATCAAAAAAATAACATCAAATGATGAGCGAAGGACTTATCGTGTCACAACATATCTTACTTCCTTGGAAGTCAAAAAACTTAAAGCGGCATTTGGATGCTCAACCATTGACATTTACAGTCAATTCATACGCCATCAATTATTGCTCTCTATTAGTGAAGAAGCAAAAATAGCCATTGTTGTTCCCGAAGTGAACAAAGAACTCGCTATTGAATTAACATCATGTGTTTCATCTTTAAATAGACTAATAGCAGATTTAGAGCTTGATGCACTAAATTATGAAACACAGTCTGAAACCGACAAATTAGAAAAGCTTAAAAATATTATTGAATACGTCAATAAAGTGGATAAAGCCGCTTGGGTGTTAGCTCATTTTTTCAAAGGGGATTTTCAGCGTAAACAGGTGATTCAAAACATGGCATATTTGGCTCTTTCAAGTGATGAGTTGCTCGAAATGGCTGCGGTCATGATCTCTGAACAGGAGGATGACTCATGATCATTGAAATACTTCCAACCAAGCAAGATGACGCAAGAAATACCTCGGATGAAAATTTAGATTATATGTATAACTCTTCAAACCATGAAGAGAATAAAACACTTGAAACGGTTCAGCATATCGGTACTAGTGATTCGTTATGTAGCCCAAATCCATTTCATTCATTTCTTGATGATAAGAAGGGAGCCAATGAAAAAGGAAAAGCCGATTTAAGTTATTTAAAAAGCGAGTTTTCTGCAATTGAGGCGAAAAATAAAAGAGTTAAAAAGCCTTATAAGCATATTATTTTTTCATTTCCAAAAGGGGAGAAATTAAGCAACTCTGAGCTTCAAGGACTTATTGGTGATTACGTACATAAAATGGGCTATACCGATCATCACTGGTGTGCGGTAAATCATCTTAATACTGAGCATAACCATGCACATTTGTTGTTGTCGTGTATCGAGAACTCACCTCCACACCGTAAATTAAAAAACAGCAATGATTTTGAAAAGTCAGCGTTGATCCGTAATGAACTAGAGCTTAAATACGGTCTAGCTCATGACAATAATCCATTTATTAATGATCGCTGCTTAAAAGTTAATAATCATAATATTAAGAGCAAAGTTCAAGCCGTGAGATCGACCATCGATCTTGTTCTCTCAAGTTTTAACGGACAAGAAATAGCTCTGCCTGATTTTGTCAATAACATGATTAACAAAGGCGTTGGCTGTCATGTGCAATTAAGCCAAGGTGAAGTAAAGGGCTTAAGTTTTAGCTTAGGCAAAGATACTTTTCGAGCGAGCAAACTTGGCAAAGGTTATCGTTTTAGTGACTTGGAGAAAGAAGGGCTTTTCTATAATAAACATCAGCATTGGGGGGCGATTGAACAATCTAACAAGCTTGAAATTAAAATCACTAAACTGATCAGAAATGGCTTTGAACCAGCAACTTCGAACCAAGATGAGCCTAATCAACATTATATGCTCATTCCAAGCCCTGAGGTTAAGCAGTACCCATTAGAGAGAAAGCTGCACACCTATCAGCTATATCAATTATGGATACCTGTTCACACACATGGAAAAACGCAGCAACAAATTGAAAGTGATATTTTACAAATGAAGTTGATCCGTTTGTTACTCAAAGCTTACTTTCAATGGCTTAATACTCGAAATATAGTAAAGCATGAACGTACGGGGGTGAGATTCAAAGATTCGCGTTATGGTATTTCTACAGGTGTGAAGTTACAAGCGAGACAGGTTCAGTCTATAGTGAAGCAACCACGTCATTTTGATGTGTTAAAACAGCACAATAGTTTACTCATATCAAAACAAACATTTTTAAAGCTAAAAGGAAAGAATAAGAGCCATGATTATAATCCGCCACCTGCGGTGGAAATGTCTATTTTTTAGTTCCCTTTAGCTATTGCCCCAAAACTACCTCTTTTATATATAGAAAAATGATAGGTTTTGGGACAGTTTTTTATAGTGAAAGCGTGTTAATTATTAGGTAAGTAATATAATAAGGATAAAAGTTGAAATTAATTTTAAAAATCATAACTTTATACTAAGTCCTTAATTTTAAAGGCGCTTATCTTTATTTATAATAACTTCAAATAAATATTTGGAGTTAAGATGAAAGAAAATACCCATGTAATAAAATATGAAGCAGGTCGATTTAATAGTGATGCTGCTAATGATGAAATCTATTGTGCTGATACGACTTCACTGAAATATCAACTGAAAAAAAACAATGACAAAACGATTTATATTGCCAGTGCTATTCAACTGGTTACAACCGTTGAGTTGGCTTTTAAATACCAAGCGATTGTCTATATAAATCCCAAGCTTAAGTATGATTTTTCAAATCAGTATAACAAAAGTAAGGGCAACCTTATAAACTCGCTGAAGTTACTTACACTAGCTCAAGAGCCAGTAATGTTAACTGTTGGTATCGCTATAGTTGCGAAATATTTGAAGCATCAAGTACCATTTAAAATGCCATTAAAATCAGCACTGAACTTGGTAAAGCAATCTATTAACCCTTTATTAGATGCTGAAGCTGCATTACTTCAGTTCACTGCTTGTTATGAACAATACAGAAAACAAACTAAAAAATTTATCGCTCCGGCTGATAATGAAAAAATCAAAAAAATTAAATTAAGCTATCAACATGACCTACTTGATTTTCTGAAAAGTACCGATGGTATATTTTTCCTTACTTCTGGTATGGGTAGCGGTAAAAGTGTTTGTATTAAAGCCTTATATGAAAACCTTTGTTCAAGTACTAATATACGGCCGACAATACTAACGCCAGATATAGCCTTATCAAAGCAAATATTGAATGAATATGACAAAAGGCACTATTTAAATAATAAAAAAAATAAATCTGTTGCAGAGTTAACTGGTCTTGTCTGCTGTGTAAACTCAGCCACCACAAATGACAAGTTTTTCGAATATGCTCAAGCCTCTGAGGTTTTATTAGTAGAAGAGATAGAAGAATGCTTACTAGCATTAAGCCAAGACCTAATAAAATCAGGTTCACTGCCTGACCGTGCAAAAGCGATGAGTCGTTTCTTTTCTCTTTTTCATAAAAACAAAATAATCTGTGCTGACGCGTTGTTTAGTGATTTAACCGCCAGACAAATAATTGAAGAAACAGGTAAGACTATATATTTGATAGAAACTACCGATAAAATTAAATTACCTAAAAAAACAATAAAGTTAATGAGTAGAGATGCTCATATTGAATGCGTTATTAATCAAGTCGACGGAAAAAACACTGAAATTGGTTTTTCCGACGGCGCTCAAAAAGAATCAAATTATTTCTTTAAATTACATGATGTTATTAAAAGTAAAACGAATAAGTTAACAAAAATCATTAATGCTACATTTATAAAAAGTAAAAACGGTGGGGAGTTCCTAAAAAATGTGGCTGAGTTTTTAGTTCAATATAACTACATTCAAATATCACCTGTGCTAACAAGTGGATTACATTTTCTCATTGACACAATTACTCGCGTGAACCTTTTCGCTAGCCAAACCATATTACCTACTCAGTTATTACAATCTAGCGGTCGCTTTCGTTTTGCTGAGTTATTACAAATTTCATTTTCAGATATATATAAGAAGTATCCAAAAGATGATAAATCAATCGTTATGGACGTTGTTGTAAAGAACTCTAAGGGGGTGAACTTTTATCAAGAATATGAATATTTAATCGATTGTCCTCATGCAAAAAGGGTTGTAGAACGCATAAAAAATAATAATTTAATGCGCATAAATTATGAAAATAATACCTTAATATTATTTGAATTATTAGGTGGGGAAATACAAAGAGAAGAGCAGGTAAACACAACCGAAATTTATATTTCTAAAACCTCCCCACAAGAATTACTTGCTTTAAAAACGTTAACCCAAGTTGAATATCAAAATTTTCAATATCAATGGGAAGAACTAGATAAAGTTGAAAGAGAGCAATGTTTAAAGTATGAAACGTTAAAGTTTTACAATGTATTAAACAAAGAAAAGTATCATCTACAAGTATTAGATTTTGATACTCGGACTAAAAGTCGACAATGGCTTAGAAATTTAAAGTTATGCCGTGAACCTCAAAAGTGCGAAACATTGACATCTGAAGATAGGGTAAAGCAAAAAGTCTTTCTTAAAGCATTTGAACTACTGAACATTGATATTATGACTTTAGAAGGAAAATATGATCTTGATGATATGTTAGCCCTTGAAGAATATTTACTCGAAGGAGAAATAGAGTTGCATGGGCAATTTTTCAAATTGCAGGATATTAATTTTGAAGTATTTGGCTTTATCACAGCAAAATCAAAATATAAGGTAACGGTTGCTACTGGAATATTAGAAAAACACTTCGGCTTAACTCATGAAAGACTTAAACGTGATAAAAAGAAAAAAAGTGGTCAATATCTTTATCAAACTGTTCCGGCAATAGCTGATAATATAAATGAGTTGTATAACTTGGCATATGCAGATAAATAATATAGGAATGTATTATTTGAAGGTGATGGTATCAATCATTAAAATGAGAAAGTAAGTTTTTATAGTGGGATGCTTTATATAGATAAAAGAGAGGGGACCAGTTTATTGATTCTAAGTTATTTAATTTATTCGTGAATTATTTTTTTATTGTTAAGGTTAACCTAATAAATCGAGTTTGACACTGGTTGATTTTTATTCAATACTGTTTATGATTTATGACAAATTTAATCAAATAAATAATTATTAAATAACTATATTCAAGGATGCAATATGCGAATTATTTTAACTTTATTAACTCTAGGTTTACTTTTTTTTCTCTATATACGATGTCAAAAGAGCCAAAAGGCTTACTTCCTTCCAAATACCTTACACAAGATATAAACATTGAATTACATGACGAACTTTTACATTTAAATAATAAAATTAAATTAGATAAAATAGTGATGTGTGATCGTTATGTTTATAACTCATTAGAATGTATAGCAAGCGAACACAATAAAAAGTCTAAGTATTTACTAGACTTTAAATTAGGTCAAATTTATCTCATTTCTAATGGAGGAGAAAATTTAGAGAAAGTATCTAATATTGAAAGAATTTTTGGCTATAAACTACTACAATTCATAAATAGTAAGATGAATAACCAACTAATACATGGTGAAGATTCTATACCCTTAAAAACATTCGAAAGTTCTGCTAGAAGATTTAAAGGCGAACCGACTCTAAATGCGCATAGTGCTTCTAATGATTATTGTTCATCTTCACCAGAATTATTCCCATCATCTTGCCAACAGCATGATAATTGTTATGACTCTGGTGCACCCAAGGGTGTGTGTGATGATGGTTTTCTTTTAAATATGAAAACAGAAGCTATATTTTTAGCCGGTGGTGATATGGAAGTGTATGCATCTTTATTTTTAGCTCGTGCAGCTTACTACGAAGTAGTTGTTCATTCGGATTTAGCTTTTGTAGCGTTTTGTCTTGCAACCCCTGTTGTAGGTTACCCTGAATGTGTAGGTGCTTTAGCTACATATTTGTATGATAACCTAGAGCATACTGATGATACCACGGGTGGGACACCAACAGGTGATTCAAGTGGCGGCTGGATGGGAGGTATACAAACAGGAGGTTTTGGCGGTCATGTAATAAATTGGACGTGTGAATTATGGACATTTCCTAATGGAAAAGGTGGACAATACTTGATGTACAGGAATTGTACTTATTTTTATCAATAGGTAATTTTTGTCTTTCTAATTTTTACTATTAACACAATTAAAGGAATTGAAACCAATAAATGAAAACTTTATTCTTTATTATCGTTAAGTTCCTTATTATTACATGTGTAGGTTATGGTGTCTGGTATGCTCCCAATTCTTTTTACCTTGATGATGGGTTTAGTCGTGGTAATTATATAGAACTATGGAATCACTTTAACCTATATGTAACGCTGCTAGTTATATCAGGCTTATTACTAGCCTTATTTAACAGAGTTAATTGGATCTATTTAATAAGTGGCATTAATTTAGGGCAATTAATATTCCTTTATAATTTTGCAAATGAAGGGAAGTTCACTATGATTGGCTATGGTGTTTGTGTTTTATTTTCAGTATTTTCATTATTTTCTTTTTATGTAACTAGTTATATCATGTCTATGCTTAAGCCCAAGACAAAATCATCATGAGATTTATTTAAAACATTTAAGTAAATAAATAATTGCAATGAAACCTTTATTTATTACGCCGATTATATGTCGGTAGTACCTTATTTTAGCTATTGAATAACTGTTTGGTGCATAATTAAGTTAGTGATTCATTGAAGTCATTTCAAAATAGTTGTATTGAAGCACCAAGAATGATTAGGCTAGCTGCCAAGTTATGATGGCCTCAGTTTACTATTCTGCTGTAGATAACTTAGTACTTTCAGCATGGTGTAATGCCACAACTAACACTGCTAAAACTTCTTTATGTACCACCTGTTGGTCCCGGTTGATGGGGGAGGGCATCAAGGCGCTTTCTCACTATCTAGTCCCCTTGTATGTTCAGAGTGGTTTACATATTCAGGTACAACTGCCGATGGTACTTATTGCGAAGGTTATAGCTATCAATAATGTTATTTTTCACCAAACAACTGTAAAATAACTTTTAACTTAAGATAATAATTTTTTGTTTCATTGTTACGTTACACATAATATATTATGTGTAACGTAGAGGCTCACACGTTTTTATATCTGATTGTTATTAAATAAATTTACGAGTATTTAAGAGTTTATTTATGTAAAAAAATTTTGGTTTCTTGTATGTTTCTTTGCATTACTTGTAAATGATAATGTGATTTAAATCTTTCTAGCTATAAATGTGGGTGGACTTAATCTAAGTGATGGAATAGATAACGCTCTCAGATATATGACTTTTGATACTTATATATATACATTAACATGGCGAGCAATTCCTTATTTTGTCTTATATTTGGTTATTAGAAGGGTCATTAAACAAGATTATTATTTAATTAAACCTTTGGCGTGGGGAGGGTTAATGGGAATTGTAATTTTTATTTCTATATTTACATGGTTAGTTCTTGAACCTATATATACTGAAGAAAAATACTCTTCTACATCTGTCATTTCAATTATTCTAATTCCTATCTTTTCAATTTTTTTTGGTGGTTTTAGTAGTATCATAGCTATATTGCTTGCCAAATTATGCAGTAAAAACAAACAGAGTCGGTAAAATAGCTGCTATACTAAATATTGATTTCTAACTGCTCTAATTTTGCACCGATTTCTAGCCATTTACGGATTACTTCATCAAATTCTATATTTTTTTTCTCTGATATTAATTTAGCTTTTTCTACGTAAATATTATCGATTTCAATGTTAGTTGATGCTTTTTCTTCAATTCGTCCTGAGTGTATTAGTATATAATCAGCAACTTTTTGACTTTGTTTTCTTAACCATTCTCTCTTTGATGCTATATAACCTGATTGTACATCGCTGTGCTTTTGAGTATGAAATACAAGTCTTTTAATTGTACTACTAAATAGGCCACATTCTTCGGCATATGTTTGAAAAGTTTTTCGATAAATTCCTGCTGTATAACGCTTATCGTTAGCAACAAGTTTTTGAAGAAGATTTATGTATTGGGTGGGGTTTTGCTTAAAATGCCCTGCACCTTGTTTTTTATTATTATATGGTTTTTGTGAGTTATTTGGAAAAACCCATTTTTCATTATAGCCATAATTTTTTAGGTTTAATAAGACTTTGGTTGCTTCTTCATTTAATGGGAAGCGATAAAATGGTTCGATGCCTTTTAGCTTTATTGCTGCTTGCCGATCATCCCATGTTATTTCCCTACAATCTACAGATACTTGCACCCACTCTATTTCAACTACTTCTTCAGGGCGCCATCCGGTAAATAACATGAATTTGAAAAAATGACTGGCAACGATGCATGATCTAGATACAGTATGAATATGTTTAATACCGTCTTTATAATGCTCTATTTCTTCAATTGCATCCAGTAAGCAAGGTAAGTCTTCTGTATCAATACATTCTCTTTTTCGACGAGATTGCCCACCATTAACTTTCCATAGCTTGTCTTTTACTAATATTTCAGTTGGGTTGCTTTTGATATGTTCTTCATTGGTGATATTGTTTATGTATTTACCTCTTGCGTAATTGAATAGACTTTTTACAAAAGATAAACTTTTATCAGACATAAAAGGGGTATGTTTTTGGGCAATTCTATTATGCTCGTTAATAATGTCTTCTTGCGTAATTCTACGAGCATCTTTATTAGTCAAACGTTTACTTAGTCGGTTAAAATGATTTTTATATTCAGCAACGGTCTCTACTTTTAACCCTTCAATATTTTCAGAGGTCTTAGTTCCTCTAGCTTTGAGATAATCTTCAAAAATTTCTATTAATGTAATTTTGAACGTTAGTGCTTTTCGTTCATCAGTCGGGTTTTTCCCTGAATTCATCCACTCTTTAAATTCTCCCGCTCTTTTTCTGGCTATTTTTAAGCGTATCTCTCTTGCGTTACCAATTGTGAAATATTGTGCAGTAGATTTTTTAGATGCAATTCTTCCATGAACAACAAATGTCATTCTACCGTTTTTTGATAATCGAAGGATCAGACCTCTAGAATCAGAACTAGTGTCTTTAATTATTGATGGAGGAGGTCGATTGTCTATACCATCAAATACATCATTTTCAGCAATTTTTATTAAATAATCTTGTGATAAATTACGACTAAAACGTGAATATTTATTCATTGTTACCTTGTTTTTATGGCATCTTGTTTACATACATTGTAGTTTTTTACAGCGTATTTGCATACGTAAATATACTCAGTTATAAATAGAATGAATAACAACAAGGTATGATTTTGTTTTATCTCTTTGAATTCTTATGTTATTTATTATTATATTGTTTTTTGTAAATATAAAAAATCTTTTTGGCATGGAATTATGCGTTTGGCCAACATGCGATTGCCTCCTCAAGGGTAAACTTTCCTTCAAGTAATGAACGTCCTAAAATCACACCACTAACACCTGTAGGAATAAGCGCTTTTATATCGTCTAAGTTGCCAATGCCACCGGATGCTTGCCAATGTATTTCTGGGTAGTTTTTACATACTTCAATGTATAAATCGACATTCGTACCTGTTAAAGTTCCGTCTTTACTAATGTCGGTGCAAAGTACGTGTTTAATTCCAGCATCTTGGTATTTCGCGAGTAAGTCTTCTAAATTAACACCGCTATCTTCTATCCAACCATGTGTGGGTAGGGTTTTGTTACCTTGCTCATCAATTTTAATATCAAGTGCTAAAACGATTTTTTCACTGCCATAAGTTTTTAGCCATTGGGTGACTAATTCAGGTTGCTTTATAGCAAGACTACCGATGACGACTCTATCAGCACCAAGCGCAAGTAATTGCTTAACATCGTCTTCACAGCGCACGCCACCACCTACTTGAATAATCATGCTTGGGTGTTTAACGACAGTTTTTAATGTCTCTAATTGACGCTTAGTGCTATCTTTTGCTCCGTCTAAGTCAACAAAATGCATAACTGTTGCACCTGATTTAGCATAGGCTTTCTGGCGTTCTTGTACTGTATATTGGTATTTTGTTTTTTGGCTGTAATCACCTTGAAAAAGACGGACAACTTCGCCGTTTATTAAATCAATTGCGGGGATCATCATAATGTGGCTAATTCCTGAGTTTCAAGTTCCGAGGCGGAAAGTGCTAAAAAATTCTTAATGATTTTGCTGCCTAAATCACTAGAGCGTTCTGGGTGAAATTGACAACCAATAAAATTATCTTTGGCTATTGCTGCTGAAAACTCTGTGCCATAGGTACAGCTTGCAACGGTATACTCGCTAATTGGCGCAGCAAAGCTGTGAACAAAGTAAAAGTAATCGCCTACACTAATACCTTCAAATACGGGATGAGCATTAATTGACGTTAAGGTGTTCCAGCCCATATGAGGTAAACGCAGCGATTGAGCATCGAGCGGTTTTACTTCTGTTGGAATAATATTGAGGCATTGAACTGCCTGACCTTCGCTATTTTCCAGCGATGAACGCGTCATTAGTTGCATACCTAAACAAAAGCCTAAAACAGGTTGGGATAATTGCTGAAGAATTTCAACTAATCCCTTTGCAATGATATTTTCCATGGCATGTTTAGCTGTGCCTACACCAGGAAAAATTACTTTGTCAGCGGCTTTTATTTTTTCAATATCATCAGTGATATTTGCGATAAAGCCTAAGCGCTCTACAGCAAATTTTACTGATGAAAGGTTGGCACAACCGGTATCAACAATCACAATGTTTTGTTGATTTAATGTTGAACTTGCCATTAAAGTGTTCCTTTTGAACTAGGTAGAACATCACCGCTAACGGTAATTGCTTGACGGAGTGCTCGACCAAAAACTTTGAATAAGCTCTCTACTTGATGGTGACAGTTACCTTCTGTTGTTGATAGGTGTAATGTTATCGCCATTGAATCAGCTAATGAACGGAAAAAGTGTGACACCATTTGCGTTGACATTTGACCGACATTTTTATCCGTGAATTTAGCGTCAAATTCAAGCCAAGGGCGACCAGAAAGGTCTATGGAACACTCAGCACGACATTCATCCATAGGTAAAACAAAACCGAAACGGCCGATACCGCGCTTATCACCTAAGGCTTCTTTTAACGCTTGCCCTAGCGCAAGAGCGGTATCTTCAACACTGTGGTGTTCATCAATGTGATAATCACCGTCTACATTTATTTCCATCGAAAAACCACCATGCGTAGCTATTTGCTCAAGCATGTGGTCAAAAAAACCTAAGCCAGTTTTTATATTTACTGTGCCAACTTTATCTAAATTAACCGCAACATTTATGTCGGTTTCTTTCGTGGTTCGCACAATATTTGCGGTGCGAGACTGTGTTAAT
>Ga0233426_10001191_pt1 | contig 24618 bp, 27 predicted proteins | sample SI_118_April2016_6_FD_179875 | JGI IMG/M metagenome (GOLD analysis project Ga0233426, IMG submission 179875) | Seawater microbial communities from Saanich Inlet, British Columbia, Canada - SI_118_April2016_10_MG | ecosystem: Environmental > Aquatic > Marine > Inlet | place: Canada: British...
AAATGATGTAACTGCATGATTACATGAATATAAATGGTGTTATATTAAAGATTGAAATACGGATACCTGAAATGATAATGCAATAATAGATTATATTACATTTGAATGAAATAGTTCTGATATTACTGATCCAACAATCTCAGGAACTAATTTCTCAAATAATGATTTATTACCTGGATGAAATCATGATATTATATTTACATATTTTGATTCTGATTCTGGTATTGATACCAGTTGAGATAACATTAGTGTAAATAAATGGAACTGATCGAGTTGGTGAGTTGATATTTCTGCAACTGCATTAAATTTGGGATCAAAAACTATTACAGCTACTCAAGCAACTTATTCTACAGATAATTTAGATTATGGGAGATATAGATTTAATTTTTCCATAGATGATAATGATTGAAATACTTGAAGTAGTACTTTAGAATTATATTTTGATCAACCAAGTATTACAATTTGAACTGGAGGTTTGGATATATGAAATATAACAAATAATTGATTAAATTTTTCTGATAATGAAATAATAATAACAGTACAAACTCTGTGAGCTTGATTTGATGTAAATATGTCTCAAGACAGCAGTTTTACCTACTGATGAAATGTAATAATAAACTGGGATTGATGAGAATGAATATGATATGATAAAACTACTTATAGTTTAGCTAACTCTAATATAAATTCTAATCCTGTTTTATATACTCAACCTGTTAGTTTAAATACAAACTGAAATTTAAATTCTTATGAATATAGGATTAAGATTTGAACTCTCATTTCAGAACAACAAGCAGCTTGAAATTATGAAACAACACTTTCTTTTTATTTATACATGACTTATTAAATAAGACCTGAATTATTCAGGTCTTATTTTTTATAAAAAATTTTTACATGTATGAAAATAAATGTATTATATAATTAGAATTTAATCAGTTACATTGAAAAATATGAATTTAAAAACTTTTATAGCACTAGATAATCCATTTAGATTATTATATCATAAAATAAGAGCTGTTCTAGCTAATTTTACTTACGGTTTCCCATCTAAAGATATGACTATTGTAGGTGTTACTGGTACAAATGGTAAAACCACTACTTGTAATATATTAGCTAAGTGATTACAGAATGCTTGATATAAAGTATTTATGTTTTCGACAGTTAATATTCTTATGGATTGAGAAGAGTATACAAATACTACAAAAATGACATCTCCAGATGCTTTTGAATTACAAAGATTATTAAAAATTGCGAAACAAAAATGATGTACTATTGCTGTTATTGAAACAGCGAGCCATGGTTTAAAAATGCATAGAGTTTGGGGTATTGAATATGATGTAGCTGTATTAACTAATATTACACAAGATCATCTAGATTTACATAAAACTATGGAAGATTATGTAAATACAAAATTATCTCTATTTTCTAAACTTATTACAAATAAGAGAAAACCTTGAATTAAAAAAACAGCAGTAATTAATACAGAATCTCAATATAAAGAATTATTTTTAGACGAAACGTATGATGTTTTATATGCATATTGAAATGGTAATAAATCTAATTTAAAAGCATCCAATATTATTCAATCATTTGAAGGGATGTCATTTGATGTAATTTGAGCAGGTATGAATATGTCTATAAAAACTACTTTGATTTGAAATTTTAATGTTCAAAATATACTCGCTACTATTTGAGTATTTATGTCATTTGGTATGAAACCAGATGCTATTCAAAAAGCACTTGCAACAGTTGGAGGTGTTCCTGGTAGAATGGATGAAGTAACTAATCTTGAATGATTTAAAATAATTATCGATTATGCTCATACTGCTGATGCTTTAAAAAATGTTTTATCTACTATTAAATCATTAGATTGAGTTAATAAAATATATACTGTGTTTTGAGCTACGTGAGATAGAGATAAGACAAAAAGACCTATCATGTGACAAATAGTTTCAGAATTATCAGACTTTGTTATATTAACACAAGATGATGATTATACTGAAAATACACAAGAAATAATTAAAGATGTTATTCCAGGTATTGAAAGAAAAGAATGAGAAAATTTTTGGGTAATACCAGATAGAAAAGAAGCTATTAGAGTAGCATTAGTTAGTGCAGAAAAAAATGATGTTATTCTTATAGCAGGTAAATGAGATGAACATGTAATGGTTACAAATAAATGACACATTGATTGGCATGATAAAACAATTGTTAATGAAATATTACATGATATTGATCAACATAAAATTATTACTTAATTATATATTATGATATTAGTAAATATTAACGATAATAAGTTAGAGTTTAAATCATTTCCTATATATTTATTATGATTATGAATATGAGGTTGTTTAGGTGTTTTATTTTACTTTCCTAATATAACTAAATATAATTATGAAAATTTCATTATACCATTCTTCATTTTTACTATATTATTATTTATTGTTAAAATAAGAATTTGAATTATTGATAATATATCATGAGTCTATATGATTAAGGAAAAAAGTATTATTAATAGGATTAACTATAAATGAAATATTAAAAACATAAAAACAGTTAATATAGATTATTGATATTGATGAAACTATGCAAAATGAGGTGTTTTATATTTGTTATTATGAGACGATAATCGTATAAATTTATCTTGATCAGATCTTTTACCAAATAAAGATAATGAAAAATTTTTAACAACTATTAAGAAATTTCTTAATATATAAATTAATAAAACTAAACGTGAGCTTATATTTAAAATATCGTCCTGCTGATTTTAATTCTTTAGTATGACAAGAATTTACAAAACAAACACTTCAAAAAGCTATTTCAGATAATAAAACTGTTTGAGCATATTTATTTTGTGGCCCAAGATGAACAGGGAAAACTTCAAGTGCTAGAATTTTTGCTAAAGCAATTAACTGTCAAAATCCTGATAAATGAAATCCTTGTTTAGAATGTAAAGTTTGTACAGACTTTGCTGATGAAAGACTTGTTGATATTATTGAGATAGATGCAGCAAGTCATACTGGTGTTGATAATATTAGAGAAATAATTGAAAGAGCACAATTTTCACCAAATTTTTGTAAATACAAAATATATATTATTGATGAAGTACATATGCTTTCAAAATGAGCATTTAATGCACTATTAAAAATATTAGAAGAACCACCATCTCACGTAAAATTTATTCTGGCAACTACAGAAACTCATAAAGTTCCAGATACAATTATCTCTCGTTGTCAAAGATACGATTTTAAAAGAATTTCTGCTAATGATATTACAAGTAGATTAAATTTCATTGCAGTAGAAGAAAAAGTTACTATCGATGAAAAATCACTTAATTATATTGTACAAAATAGTGGAGGTTGATTAAGAAATGCAATATCATTATTTGAACAATTAATAAATGATAATGATATTAATTATAACTTAGTAGTTGAAAAGTTAGGAATTGTTGACCAGGATATTTTATCAAATTTCTTAGATAAATTATTATCTTTAGATTCTACAGTTGTACAAGATTTTGATGAATTAATTGCTGATTGAAAAAATATTAAATTATTTTTCAAAGAACTTATTTTTTATACAAAAAATAAAGCACTTTATGAACTGAAAAATAATTCTGATATATCTACTTATATTAGATTATTAGAACAATTGGATGATACTTATGGTAAAACAAAAGCTTCTTTAGATGAAAATACTACATTTTTGATATGATTACTAAAAATTGTTTCTGGTTATATTCAATCTGAATGACCAAAACAAACTAATTTAGTAAAACCTGTTATTAATAATGTAGTAAAAGAAGTAATTAATCAACCATTACATTCACCAGTTTCTATTATACCTACACCAGATATAAAAAAACAAGAAGAAACTATATCAGAAAATGATGCATTTGATGTATTTGGTTCACAAGATGTAGTTGTTAATGAAGTAATAAAAAAAGAAATAAATACCAATATTTCAAATAATTTTGAAATTAATAATTTCATAAGTGAATTAAAAATCATTTGAGCTAAATGAGCATTAACAATGGCTTTGAGATGATCATGATTTGAATTAATTTGAAATACTCTCATAATAAGAACGAAAACTAAAATAGCTTCGGGTCAAATATCTAATCAAGATAATTTATGACTTATGAATAAAGCTTTAGAAAAAATGTGAATTGAAAATCCTGAAATTAAACCTAATTAATATTATGAATTTAGAAAACTATATTAGAGATATTCCAAATTTTCCAATTGAATGAATCAATTTTAAGGATATATCACCACTATTATCAGATCCAAAAGCATTTAAAGAATCTATAGATCAACTAGCCGTATTTTTAGAATGAGCTGATTGTGTTGTATGATTAGATGCAAGAGGTTTTATATTTTGAGGTGCATTAGCATATAAATTATGAATACCTTTTATTCCTATTAGAAAAGCAGGGAAGCTGCCATTTGATACTATATCTATTAATTATGAATTAGAATATTGAAAAAATACTTTCGAAATTCATACTGATGCAATAAAAAAATGAGATAATGTTTCTATAGTTGATGATTTATTAGCTACAGGATGAACTGCTCTAGCTGCTACACAACTTGTAGAAAAATTATGAGGAAATGTTCATAGTATAAATTTTGTTATTGATTTAACATTCTTAGACTGAGTAAAAAAACTAGATGGATACAATATTAATAGCTTATTAAAATATTAATGTATTGCCTTGTAACTACATTTAATAAATCATTCGATGACATCTGACTCATATATTTTGTGCCAGATTATTTAAGTTGTGAGATTAAAGTGTGAAATATTGTAAATATTCCATATTGAAAAGAAATCGAGATTGCTCTTGTTTTAAAATTAAATATTTCATTATGAAATATAGATGAATCAAAAATAAAATCGATTATTTCAATTAAAAATAATAATATATTCCTTAATGAATATCAAGATAAACTAATACCTTGGTTAGCTAAATATTACATTACTCCTATACATAGTTCGGCTAATTTATTTTTTCCTAGAAATTTATTAGATAAAATAAAAAAAGATAAAATTATAAATTTTGAAACTAAAGCAGAATATAATTATAATTTTGAACAAAATATATCATTTTCTAAAGCACAGGATATTACTTATAAGAACATAATAAATTCGGATAATAAAAAAATACTACTCTATGGTATTACTTGAAGTGGTAAAACAGAACTCTATATTAAATTGATTCAAGAACAATTAAAGAATAACAAACAATCATTATTATTAATTCCAGAAATAATACTATCTAATCAAGTTTCTAATAAGATTAAAGAAGTATTTTGAAATGATGTACTTATTATTAATTCAACAGTCTCAGCTGCTAAAAGAACATGATATTGGATGGATATTTATACTTGAAAAGCTAAAATAATCATATGAACTAGGAGTGCTATTTTTTATCCATTTAATAATTTAGGAACAATTATAGTAGATGAAGAACATGATAATAGTTATGTTTCAGATCAATCACCCAGGTTTCATTCATTAGATTTAGTAAATAAAATATCAGATTATCTTGATATTCCACTTTTATTAGCAAGTGGAACCCCTAGTATTACATCTATGTATAAATCAGTTAAGTGAGAATATAAACAAATTACATTATTAGAAAAATATAAAAGACCTGATTAATTAGGTCTTTTATATTACGATTCCATATAATTTTTATTTTGTTCTTCTTCTATTATTTTTTTCTCTTTTATTAATCAAGATATTCAAGTTGATATAGAAGTTAATATTTTTTTATCATTATCACTAAAATTAATATTTTTTCTAAAATATACTAAGTATCATAATTCACTATCTCATATACTTAATTGTTGAATATTATGATACATATCATTTAATTTTAATTCTAATAAATCTAATTTATTATCAGCAATTTCTATGATTTTGTCTTTCATTTTTCATTTATCTCTTGAATCATATTTAATTACTAAGTATTTTTCTAATACAGGATTATTCTCTAAAAATAAAGTATAATCAATATTTATTATTTCTTCTAATTTATCAATTAATCAAAATATATTTTTATTATTTATTTGTTCTATTTTTAATATCTCTTGTGTTACTTTATAATTAGCTGTAATTAATTCATTTGATTTTGATAATCTAGTATTAGAAATATGTATTATATATTTTAATAAATTTAATCATTCTTCTGGGTATTTTTCTGAAAATTCCGATAAACCTTTAGTAGCATTTATAGATAATAATAAAGTTTCTCTTTGAGCTTTCATTTTTACAGCTTTAGGTTTGTCAGAATTTAAAGCTGCTTCTCAGAAAACTTCATTTTTTCACAAACTCGCTAATATTTTAGTTTCATTTCTTTTATTTGTTGTATATTTTTCTACATTTATTTTTCAAGCAACTACTATATATAAGTTATTATCAGTTTCACCCTCGTCAAATAAAACCTCATTTGCTTGTAAATGAAATTCTTTGAAATATCAGGAATTTTTTAAAAAATTTATTTGTAACATAATTTATATTTAGTTTTAATTTTCTATAAGCATTTCAATACCATCTTTATCTCTTGCATATGCTAATAAATTTTCTCTACTTATAACTCATTTTTTATATAATAGTATTAAGTATTTATCCATTAATATCATTCAATGTTTCATTCATACCTCTAATACTGAATATAATTGATGTGTTTTTCATGTTATAATTAGATTTCTTACGGCATCAGTTGATGTTAATATTTCCCTTGCTGCGATTCTTCAATCTCTATCTTTTCTCGCTATTAATCTTTGAGAAATAACTCATGTTAAACTCATTGCTAATTGCATTCTTATTTGTTTTTGTTGTGATCATGGGAATACATCAACAATTCTATCAATTGTTTGTACTGAGTCATTCGTATGTAATGTTGATAGAACTAAATGTCACGTTTCAGCTAATGTTATTGCTGTTTTAATTGTTTCTGGGTCACGCATTTCTCATACCATTATTATATCAGGATCTTCTCTTAATGCACTACGCATTGCAATATCAAAACCTTTTGTATGATGTCACACTTCTCTTTGATTTATTAAACATTTATCAGAAGTAAAAGCGAACTCAACTGGATCTTCAATTGTAATTATATGTTTCTTATGATTTTTATTTATATAATCAATCATTGCAGCTAAATTTGTTGATTTTCATGCACCTGTTGGTCAAGTAACAATTATTAATCATTTTCATTTATTACACATTTCCTTTACTGTATCTCATAAACCTAGCTCTTCAATTGTTGGTATTTTTGAAGGTATTATTCTCAACGCTACTGAATATCAAGCTGTATCCATATAACAATTCACTCTATATCTATCTCATTGTTTAATTGAATAAGAGGTATCTAATTCCATCATTAATTCAAAATTTTCATATCCATTCACTCATACAATTGCAATAATTATTTCTCTAATTAATTCAGTTGTCAAAATAGGCATTTGAATTGTTTCTTCAACTATATTTTTTTCTCAAGAAACTTCATCAATTATTGATTTAGATATATTAATACTTGATAAATTCTCAATATTACCATTTATATCTCTTATTTTTGGTAAAAATCATGTATTTAAATGTATATCGGGGTATGATTGTTTAGATGCAAAATCTAGAATACCATTTAATAATTGTTTTGAAACCATATATAGATATTAATATTATTTATATTATTTTATCATAATATTGATTAATTAACAAAAAATATGTAATAAAAAAAATAGATTTTTTAAAAATCTATTTTTTTTATTTTATTAAACTTACAATTGTTTCTATATGATTTGTATGTGGGAACATATCTTTTGCTTGTATTTTTTCTATTTTATATTCACTATTTTGAAGAATATACTCTAAATCTCTAGAAAGAGTAGAAGGATTACAAGAAACATAAATGATTTGTTTTGTTCCAAATTTTAAAATATTAGGAAGTGCATCTGGATGCATACCAGCTCTAGGTGGATCTATAACTAATAAATCTGCTGACTTACCTTGATCTAAGTATTTACCTAAGAAATCTTCAACTTTTGCATTTACAAAATCAATGTTTTTAATCCCATTGTGTTTTGCATTTTTTTCACCATCTTTAGAAGATGATTTTACAAGCTCTACAGAAGTTACATGTTTTGCACCATGTTTTGCAAAAATCATTCAAATTGTTCCAGTTCATCCATATAAATCTAAAACTGTTTGATTTTTTAAATCTTGTTTATGAGCAAAATCTAAAACCATATTATACAATTTTTCTGCACCTGTTGAATTTGTTTGAAAGAAACTTGTAGGAGATATTTGAAAATCTAGTCAGAAAAGTGTTTCAGTAATTGTATCTTTTCCATGTATTAATTCTAAATCACCAATACAAACATCTGCTTTATTAGGATTATGTGAAAAATATACAGATTTTATTTCTGAATACTTACATGCTAGTCCTATTAAAAACTCTTTTAATAATTCTAATTTTTCAGTTTTATCAACATTTTCATTTTTATCGAAATACTCTGGATTAAAACTAATAAGTAACATGATTTCGTCAGCAAAATGTGTTCTTCTTATTAAAATATGTCTAAAGAAACCTTCTTGTCTCATTTGATCATATACTGGTAATCCCATAGTTTTTGAGAATTTTTTAATTTCTCTATAAATATCATTTTGTAATTCATCAATTAATGCACAACCTTCCATATCTTCTATTTTTGAGAATTCTCATTGTTTATGAAAACCAACATTAAAATGTTGTTCAATATCATATTTTTTAGACAAATATTTTCAATAAGAAAATTCTACTTTATTTCTATATCAATCAATTGTTGGTGAACCTTCAATTGTTTCATATTGTATATTTTCTTGTAATTTATCTAAATTACGAAGTGCATCTTTTACTTGTTCTTCTTTGATTTTTAATTGTTCTTCGTATGGAATATTAATCCATTTCCAACCACCAGATAAACCATATTTATTTGTAGGATGTTCTTTTTCAATAGGAGATTTTTTAATTGTATCTACTATTTGTGTTTCAAAATAACTAGATCTCTTTTTCAATAATTTTAAATTAACTATAGCTCATGGAATAGCTCATCAAGTAATCATTAATACTCTTCCATCAATATCTGGATTATCGCTTTTTAATTTGGCCATTCATTTTCCTCAGAATACTAGTTTTTCAACTAATACATTTTCGATAATTTCTCATTTTTTCATAAAAAGACTCTCTTAGTTTTAAATCTAAGAGAGTTTATGCAAAAACAGGGAAATAGCAACTATTATTTGAGTGTTACAAACTCATTATATTGTATTCATTGAGGATCATTATAATAGACTTTTATCCCTCAAACTGCGAGTTCAAAATTATAAATCATTTTATCACAACTATTTTCAAATAACCATCTTTTATTATTATCTAAATCAGTCATTTCTAATCATCATATACATTGATCTGATAGTCAAATATACATTATATATGTACCAGATCTTCATTTTTTTTCTTGAGTATTATATTTTTCTTCTTCTTTAGTTTCAGCTATGACTTTTTTGTTATCTTCAATATTAATATTATCAGAATTATTAGTATTATTATCTACTAATTTAATTTCTCAAGAATAAACCTCATCATCACCAGAGGTTTCTATGATAGATAATTCATCAGTTTCTATGAGTGATCAAGTTAAACTTGATCAACTGAGTGTTTCTCATGTATTTGTCTCTTCTTCTGGTTCATCCTCATGTTCATATTCCAAAATTGGACCAAGACTATCATTATATTTTTCTTTTGTTTTTGCTATTTCTGCTTTTATATCAAAATTATCTGATTTCAGAAAATTTTCTAAAACTTGTGAAGCTATTTCGTTTTCTAATTTTATTTTTTCAAGTGTTTCTTTTGCTTTTTGTTGTTCTAATTCTAATAATTCATTTTCTAATTCTTGAATTTCTTGAGAATTAATATTTTTTTGAATATCTCAGTTTTTATAATTCCAAGTACAAGAAGATAAGAATACAAGTGCTAATAGTATTAATATTTTTTTCATATCGTTTTAATTAATTAATTTTATTTTTCTAATATTAGTAATATTTTAACGAGATTGTTAAAATATGTAGAATCTAATAAAAGTATAAAAATTAATGTATTGTAAATTTATATACTTTTATTGTAAAGATTTTTTTAATAATTCAAATATTAGATTAATAATCCTTAATACATCTAACACTGATGGATTCTGTTTTTTGAATTCAGTCTTTCCATATATTATCATTTGTACTATAAATACTTATAGCTTTAGTAAAATTACTACTTTCAATGGTATTTGTCCAAAATGATGTTTGAGATCATCTAAATTCATAATTATTATCATATCATTTTCAACCAGATAAAGGTATATTTAATATTCTAATGATATTATCATTTACTAAATTTTTATTTTTATTTCATCAGCTTCATTCACAAATATGTGGTATTAATCAATTATTAACATATTTATCAGTACAATTAGCTACTGATAATAAGATTCCCCATTCTTTTAAACTAGGTAAATGATATCAATCTTTACATGCTGACGAAGAGTCTTTATATAAATATAATTTTCACCATATATTATCAACTCAATATTCAGCATTATATTCTATTTCTTTATTTTTATATCAATAGCATTTTGAATTATGATTATTATTTCATTCATAATCATAACAATTTTTTGATTTATTATAAGTACTTCATTTTCATAACGTAGAATTACATCATGCCCAAGTTTGATCACCAATTGTGATATCTTCGATATCACAATTCATGTCTATATCTCTCCAATCTCAATATTTTTTACTAACAACTGAATCATCACTACAAGATTGTATTAATGTTATAAAAATACATAATACTATTATCTTTTTAAACATATTATTTATTAATTAATTCTATAAAAATTTCTTCGTTTCAGTTTTCTCATTTCATCTCAGATTTCTCTACGTTTACTATTTTTAGTCATTTTGCACGACAAATATCTATGAAATTATTCAATTCTCTGATTGTATATTTTTCTTCTCTGACTACTCATTTTCTATTTACATGATTCTTTCAAACTTCAAACTGAGGTTTAAATAGTAAGAAAGCAACTGTATTTTCTCAAATATGATAAATAATTGAATCTAAAATCATTTCAAGTTTTATAAAACTTACATCACAAGTGATAAAATCTACTTGTTCTGGTAGAAATTTTAAATCTCTAATATCTGTATTTTCAAGTGAAACTATCTCGGATCTCTCTCTGAGAATATCATGAAGTTGAGAAGTTCAAACATCAACAGCGTATATTTTCAATACTTCTTGTTCTAATAATATCTGACAAAATCAACCAGTACTACTTCCAATATCTAAAATTGTTTTTCATTTTAAATCATGAGGAAAAGCTTCTAAATATTTTTTTAATTTAATAGCACTTCTTGCAACATATTTAGATTCTTCTGTTTGCGATATTTCAACTATATCTGTTTCTTTTAATTTGAAACCTGATTTAGTTTCAATTTTTCCATTCACTAAAACAGCGTCAGCTTTTAGCATAGCTTGAGCTTTATTTTTAGTTAATCCAGTCTTTTCAGTTACATATTGATCGAGTCTCATTAATTTATTTTAATTATATTTCTTACATTATATTAACTATTTTTTAAAAGTGTAGACAAAATAAAAAAACCACTATAAGTGGTTTTTTTATTATTTTTAGATTATTTCAAATTAGTCTTCTAAAATATCATCTAAATCAATTTCTTCTTCTGCTATTTCTCTCGATTCTAATTCTTCTTCCATTATTTCTTTAAAAGAAATAATTTGAGCCATATATGTTTCTTTTTTAGTATCACTTATTTTATCATTTGATTCAATTCTTTCTAACATAGCATCAACTTTATCAGAAATAGTAGATAATTTTTCATCTGATACTTTTGGTAGTACAGTAATTAATCTATTTAAAAATGCTTCTTTATACATTTCTACTGCTTCATCTCTTCATTCTCTATATTGTTCTCTTGCTTCTTTTGCTTGTAGTCTTAATAAGTCATTTTTTACTTTTAATTTATCTCTTTCATCTAAGAATGCAGAAACTTCTTCATTATCAGATACTAGATTTCTAATATCAGAATTATATTGATTATTAATTTCTTCTAATTCATCTTTTATATCTGCTCTTTCTTCTAATGATAAATCTTTATCTTTTAGTGATTCTTTTAACTCTTGAGTATTTTCTTTATGATCATTTTTTAATTCTTTTAATTCATTTTTTACTTCAGTAGAAACATCAGAAAAAATATCTTTCATTTCATCTTTTGATTTTTTAAATCCTTCTCTATTAGATTTAGCTTCATCTTTTTTATCTTGCATTTCTCATTTAAATGCTTCTCTATTTAATTTATGTTCACTTCTTGCTTGCTTCATTTCTTCCATATGAGCTTTTTTATCAGCATTCATAGTTTCAACTTCATCTGCACTTACTGATAAACTTGTTAATAAACCAGTAATTAATAATACTAATAATGCTGTATTTCTAATATTTTTCATAATAAATAATTATTTTATAAATTAACCTCATTAGGTTATTTGTATTGTATCATCTCTTTGTAAGAGAAGTGTAAGAATTATACAAAAAATAGTTTAAGTTAATCTTAACTTAAACTATTTTTCTTTATTGTAATAACATCCTTTATTATATTTAATAATATTTTTTGTTTATCTGTCATGTTGTTACTATTTAATACTGTGTTAATTTTTTCTAGGATATTATTGTATTTTTCTAATTGTTGATTACTTGTTAGATTATCATATTTTGAAAAATGTTCTTTTATTTTATCAGAGACAATGTTATTCACTCTTATTATATTCTCTTGTTTTTTTGTTTCTCTTTCAGATTTATAGATATCTCTTTGTATGTTTATTGTATTTTCTCTGTAACTATCTAAATCTATTCTTGCTTCTTGTTTTGTTAGTGTTCAATCTTTTACTTTTTCAATTATACTTAATTTATATACTTCAAATTTTTCTTTTAATAATTGCATTTCTTTTTGCCTAGTTTCTTGATTATTTAATCTTGTTTGTTTATTTTCTTCTTTAAGTTGTTTTACAGCGTTATCTTTTTTATTTTGAAAAGTAGAACTATCTCTTAGGAGAACTCTTTTTTTATCAGCTACTTTTGTAATTTTTTCATTACTGTTAATATTTCCAGAATTAATAGAGTTTTCTTCATTGATGATAATTGAACCTGTTGCTGAATTATTGTTAGTATTCAAGTTATCTTTATCTTCTAATTCTAATCTTTCTTGTCTTAATATTCTTCTTGCTTCTACATCTGTTAGTCATCAACTTTCTTGCTGTTCTTTAATTTCTTGTCTTTTTTCTCTAAACTCAGGAGTGATAACTTTATCAGTCTGACTATTAATAGTCGTAGAATTATTAATATTATTTTGTTTTTCTAATCTTTGTTCTCTTATTTCTTTTCTGCTGAGTCCTTGAGTATCTGCTGCATAGAGAATTTCTCACATACTTATTATTAATAATAACGAGGTTATTATATTTATTTTTAGTATCTTTATATATGTATTCATGATTTTATTATTTTATTATTTTGATATTATATTAATTGTTTTCTATAAGTAGATCTAAGAGTTCCTCTATATCTTCATAAGTTGTTTCCTCTAATAGAGTATCTTCTTGTTCAATCTCATTTATATCTATATCTATATTTATATCGGTTTCATCTAAATTAATATTTTCAATTTCTGAAATATCTATAATTATATTTTTATTATCTGTATTAATAATTTCCTCTTCAATATCTTGTTTTACTCAATCGTTATATTTAATATCTTCTATTTTACTATTATTAGTTTCTAATTTTATTAAATTATTATCAACTTCTTTATTTAAAATATTTTCTTTTTTATATTCTAAATCTATATTATCTTGAATGGTAGATTTACCTTTAATATCTTCATTACTATATTCTAAATGTTCTGTGTTATTATTAATATTATTACTTGTTTGTAAAAAATTATCAATATTATTTTTTGTATCATCTTTAATTTTATTCTCATCAACTTGAGAACAGTTAGTTAATGTGATTATGGATAATAAGAGTATTATTTTTTTCATAATTTAGTTATCAATTTTAATTTTTACAATTGTACCTATTTCTTTTTCACTTATAATTTTAAAATCCCATTTATTTATGTCTGTTATTTTTTTTACCAATGCAAGTCATAATCAGTAACCTTCTTGATGTGTATAATTTTCTCTAAAATAACTATTATAAATATTTTTTAAATTATTTTTTTTAATTCAAATTCAATAATCCTGAATTATTATTTCATTGTTTCTATAATCTATATTAATTATAGAATTATTATGAGAATACTTTACAGCATTACTTAATATATTTCATATACATAATTCTAGATGTTGTTTATTTAGTATTTTATAGATATTATTTACTAATAAATTATTATTTATTGTTATGTTTTTTGATTTAATTGATTCTTTATTTTGATTAACTATATGCTTTATTATTCAATTTATACTTGTTTTTTCTTTTTGATAATCAGCATCTACTAGGTTAATTATTCATAACATTGAATCAAGAATTTTATTAAGTCTATGTGTAGAATCTAAACTTTGTTGAATTGATTCTTCATAGTTTCATTTTATTTTCTGTGATAAACTCAGTGTTGATATTATTTCTGCAATAGGTGTTTTCATTTCATGATTTATATTTCATGTAAATGTTTCTAATGAATTAATTGTATCTTGAATAGGTTTAAAATTACTTCAGACAAACTTATATCAGATATAATATAATAATACTGAAAAGGGAAGTGTTAATGCAATAAAATATAATAACTCTTTTATGAGGTGATACATTGTATTAATATTATTTATTTCGATAATTATCTGATAATTAATATTGTTGATATTGCTAGTATTCTGATAGTATTTATTATTTTTAGTATCAAAATAATTCAATAAAGGAATATTATTTATATTTATATCTCAAAGTATTCTCTTATTATTTTCATATATAGTTACTCAATCTAATGATTTTTCTAAGATCAATTTCGTAGCTCAATTATCTTGAATTATTAATTGAGTATATTTTTCTTTATTATTTAAAATATTTTCTACTCATTCATACTTAGTTACTAATGATTGTTTTAATTTATTATCATCATTTATATATAGTATACTTACAAAAATTGCTTGAATGAGCCATATTGAAATAAGTATAAAAATTGTAAATTTTATACTTATTTTTTTTCTATGTATTTCAAGTAATCTAAGATTTTCCAAGGTGTTAAATTATTTAATAATATATCATTGTCATCTCACAGTTTCTATAATATTTTTTCATAGTTTTTTTCTCAAATATCATACATATACATCTACTGTTCTTGTTTGATTAAAGTCATCATATTCTCACCATACTTTTTCTAAAAGTATCTCTTTCGATATTATATTTCATTTATGTTGAACTAAATAGATTAATAGTTCATATTCTGTATTACTTAAATGAATATGTTTATTATTTAATAAAACTTCTTTTAATTTATTATTAATAGCAATTTTATTATCAGTATCTATGTTTATTACTATATCATCAGATTTAACATTATATTCTCTTCTGAGTAATACATGTATTCTTACGAGTAATTCTCAATAATCAAATGGTTTTGTTAGATAATCATCAGCTCATCATTGTAATCAACCTATTTTATCTTTAATAGTATTTCTTGCAGTTAAAATAAGAATAGGAATATTTTTTCATGAATTTCTAATATTCTTACATAAATCAACTCAATCAATATCAGGAAGTCATAAATCCAGAATAACTAAATCATAACTATTCATAGTTAACTCATAATTTACTTCATTTCCAATAAATAATTGTTTCGTTTCAATATTTTCCAACTTCAAATAAGTGGCTATATTATTAGATAAAACTTTATTGTCTTCTACTATAAGTATTTTCATATTTGATAAATAGATAGTGTATATATAACTTTATTATATTAATATATTTATAAATAGTAAGAGTTTTGTAAGAACTTCTAAATAAAATAAAAAAACCAGCTCAAGGCTAGTTTTTTAATTGGTTTACATAGAAGATATTATTTCTTCTTTAAAAGTTTTTTTCTAAAAAAGATTACTAGGGTTATAACGCATAGCAACAAGGCTGATATAATAAAATTATCTAATCCAAATTCTATTAATTCATCTTCTTTATTTACCGAAAGACTTATATAAAATTCATGTGGTATAATCAGATCATTAGTATTTTCACTTTTTATAGTAGTGATAGTACCGAGGAAATCTTTACTAAGTACTAGGTTGTCATAATAATTATCTTTTTCCTTTTTATTAGCAAAGTTTAGATGATTTATTATTAATGTATCTCCAATTTTATGTAGAGGTATTTCTAACTCTACACTTATTTGATCATATTCTTGTATCTCTTCAAGATTTGTTATCTTAAATTGAAATAAACCATTATCTTCAGCAATATTACTTGGTACAATAACAGATTCTAAATCTTGCACATTTTGTTCAGTTTTATTATCAAGCACGATAACAACTCCTTAAATTTAGTTAATTTATAAATAATACTTCTATGTAAATTTATTATAACACAATTAATATATAAATAAAATCATTCTTCTATTAATATATCTATAATTAATAAGAAATTCTAAACTAAACAAAAAACCAGCTCAAGACTGGTTTTTAATAAGTTTACATAGAAGATATTATTTTTTTAAAATTTTATTTCTAAATAATATACTTAAAACAATGATAGACATAAATGTGTACCATATATACATATCAGGTGTATTTAAACCATATTCTTCAATTATTGATTTATTTACAATTACTGATTCAAAATTATCTCTCGTATCTTTTACTGTAAAACTAGTGATAGATTGATGATTTTGATCATTCTTTGTTTCAATAGATAAAGGTAATCCATTAAATGTACCAGTACTAGTTATGATATATTCAGAATTTTCAAATGGTGGAACTACATATTTCGGTGGTTCTAGATCTTTTTCTATTCTGTTCTTATCAGTCATGATAACCTCCTTAAAATTTGTAAAGATTAGTTATAATACTTCTATGTAAATTTATTATAACATAAAATATTATTATAACAAAAAAACCAGCTCAAGGCTGGTTTTTTAATTAGTTTTACATAGAAGATATTATTTCTTCTTTATTCTTTTTCTTAATCTAAGAACTAACATTAATGCTAGAAATGGTAATAATACCATAAATACAAAATCAGAATGATTAGTTTTTTCTGGTTCAATATATGGTTGAGTATGTTCAAATATTATTGGTTTTAATCCAGCAATATAAAGATTGCCATTAAAGTCTCCTTTTATTAAGGTTATAAATTGATTTTCATTACCTTGGTTTAAATCTTTTAGTGTTATGATTTTATCATGAGGATATTTTATATCCATAATACTACTAGTTTTAAATTCATAATCTAAAATTAATCCATTAAGTGTACCAGGACCAGTATTAAAGTTCTCAGTTTCACTTAATGTAATTCCAACTTCTTTGTACTTCGGTGGTTCTAGATCTTTTTCTGTTATGTTGTTATCACTCATGATAACCTCCTTAAAATTTTGTAAAGATTATTTATAATACTTCTATGTAAATTTATTATAGCCTATTTTTATAAAAAAATAAAATATTAGAATATTGTATTTTTATCTTCCTATTTATAAAAAAATATATACACTATTTAAAATAATTTTTAAGAGTAAATATTTTGCAATTAAATCCGAAACAAGAAGAGGCTAAGAATAAGATTGATTGACCATTATTGATAATTGCTGGTGCAGGTTCAGGGAAGACTGCAACATTGACTCAGAGAGTAAATTATATGATTTCTGAGAAGAATATAAGTCCGAGTAATATTCTCATGGTTACCTTTACGAACAAAGCTGCTCGTGAAATGAGAGAAAGAGTTGCTGCGAGATTATGAGTTGAAGCTCCGAGAGGAATGTATCAAAGAGGGAATTTTCCATTAGTGGGCACATTTCACTCGATTTGAATATATATATTAAAAGAAGTGTTAAAAAACTTTCTTCCTGAAGAATTAAATATCTGATTAAAGAAAGATTTTGTTATTTATGATGAATCTGATAAATTATCAGTTTTAAAAGGTATTATAAAAAATGAATTACTACTAGATGAAAAAGAATATCCTGCTCGTCAGGTTGCTTTTTATATATCTAATGCTAAAAATGCATTAGTGTCTGCGAGAAGTTATGAAGCAGAAGTTGATAGTGCGTTAAAAGAAGTAGTGTATAAAGTCTATCTGAAATACGAACAAAACTTAGCAAATAATAATGCTATGGATTTTGATGATATTTTAGTAAAAACTCTCGCTTGTATGAGAATACCAAAAATACTAGATATATATCAAGAAAAATATAAATACCTCATGATTGATGAGTATCAAGATACAAATGCTCCTCAATATGAAATAGTGAGATTACTCGCACTTAAATATAGAAACTTAGCTGTAGTTTGAGATGATGCACAATCAATTTATTCATGGAGAGGTGCTGATATGTCGAATATAATAAACTTCAGAAAAGATTACCCAGATGCTTTGATAGTAAAACTCGAACAAAATTATAGATCAACAAAAACTATTATTGCTTGAGCAAATGCTGTAATAGCAAAAAACAATTCTGGTATTAAAAAAGAACTCTGGACAGATAATGCTCTAGGAAATAAAATACAATATATAGTTGCTCCTGATGATAAAACGGAAGCAAGTATTATTGCGAAAAATATTCAAGATAATACACCACTCACGAAACTATTAGATTCATGAGAAGAAAATAATAGTTCTTATTCTGATAATTTAATATTATACAGAACCAATGCACAATCACGTCAACTGGAAGAAGCTCTTATGATGAAATGAATTCCATATAGAGTTGTATGAGGTCAAAAGTTTTACGATAGAAAAGAAATAAAAGATTTACTAGGATATTTACGTGTTATTCATAACGGAAACGACGTAGTAAATATGAAAAGAGTAATCAATACACCATCTAGAAAAATAGGAGCGAAATCAATTGAAATATTAGACAGATATAAAGATTCATTTGAAGTAAATTATCCAAGTTTAATAGAAAATATTGATGAAATAGAAGAGCTCAAACCAGCTGCAAGAAAATCTATTATAGAATTTTGAAATATCTATACTGGATTAGTTCATGCTTCTACTCAATTAGTTGTATCAGAATTAATACTAAAAATCAGAGAAGTTATAAAATATGATGACTATATCTGTGATGGATTATCTGAAGACGAAAAAAATGCAAAAAAAGAAAATATGGATGAATTAATCACTGTTGCTTCTCAATACAATGGTATCGAACCAAGAGATTCTCTTTCACAATTCTTAGAAGAAGTGGCTCTGATTACTGATATGGATACAAAAGACGAAAGGGAAGAGTATGTAACACTTATGACTATCCATACATCTAAATGACTCGAAGAAAAGAGAGTTTTTGTTACTGGTTTAGAAGATAGTATTTTCCCAAGTTTCAGATCTACTGGTGATGTTGCTGCACTTGAAGAAGAACGTAGACTGATGTATGTTGCTATGACAAGAGCTCGTGATGAATTATTTATTTCAAGAGCAAAAGAACGTTTTGTTTTCTGAGATTATAAAAATAATCCAGAGTCACGTTTTATGAAAGAAATACCAGCAGATACAATAGAAGAATACGATGTATCTGACTTTGTAAAATCAAGCTGATTTAGTTTTGGTTCATCATTATCAAGCCCTGATAATGGTTGATCGTTCTCTTTTGGTTCTTCTTGATCTTCAAGTACTCCTACAAGAACAGTTAAACCACTTGCAAATAATGATGTATCAGAATTTGGTAGATGAAATAAAGTTTCACATCCAAAATTCGGTTGAGGTATTATTACTTCACTCAACTGAGAACTCGCTGAAATTGCTTTTACATCAGCATGAATTAAAAAAATGAATATAAGAATAGCACCTGTTAGGAAAGTATAAAAAATAAAACCCCCTCTGGAAGGGGGGATTTTTTTAAATGAAATATTAGTAACATTTTATTTCAGGGGTAATAGTAAAATCACTAGTACTAGTTATGAATACTTCATTTTTTTTAATATACCCTGTTATAGATGTGACAAGATTATTCTGATTGGCTTCAGTTTCAGCTGTAAATTCATAAACTGATTCTGATTTTTCAGTCAATGATTTAATATTTACAGATATTTCTGTAAACTCGACGTTTAACGGTACTAAATCTGTACTAATTAAACTGAATGCATACTCTGATAATAAAGTCATGTAATATCCTATATATTTGTTTTGTAGTTTTATAATAATGTAATATAAGTAAAAGTAAAGATTTTAAATAAAAAGTCTAGAATTCTTTTCTGATAATATATGTATATATATTATCAGTTTTTCTTTTTGTTTAATTTTATTTCTGATTATTATAAAACTATACTAACTTATTGAATCTATGTTTGAATATATTTTACTGATTTCTAGCTTTATTTTACCTGTTTGGTACAGGTATTTTTTTTGGTTTTCTAGTTTAGAAAAGAATAAATGAATTAAAATAAGCAGAGATAAAGATAATATATTTAATTTATTTGTTATCATTGAAGTATTCTTATTTATAATGAGTATTTGAATATTTATTCAACCACCATTTGAATTCATTGTATTTAATATAGTTTTTTATTATTGAATTTTATCATCTGTTTTTGTTTTATGAAAAATAATTAGATGAAAATTAAAAAATAGAATTAATAATTATAATAAATTCATTGTATTTAATATAATTTTATTAGTCTTATTTGGTTTTGAGTTATATTCTTTAGTAAAATTAGAATTATTTCAATATATTTATATTTATTTATTATCTATAATTATATTTTCTCCTATAATTTCTTATATATTTATAAAAGTATTTTTTAATAAAATAATGATGAAAAAAGTTGTAATATTAACAGGTTGACCTGGTTTAGAAAGAGAAATTGCCCTAAAAAGTGCTGCATTTTTTGAAAAATATATAGACAGAGAATATGATTTATATGATCTTCCAAAACAAATGGATTCTTTTCTGAAAAATAAATATATGTATGAATTTGCCATTCCTGTATTTCACTGAGAATACTGAGAAGATGGTAGAATATTCGCATTCTTAGATTCTTTAAATATACCACATGTGCTATCTAATTATAAAACTCATGCTTTATGTTTAGATAAAGAAAAGGCAAACACTCTTATTTTTCAAACAGGAATAAAAGTTCCATTTCAATATATAGCAAAAACTTCAGAATCTTTTCCAGAAAATTACCCAGTTATAATGAAACCTAATCAAGGTGGATCTTCATTTCATACTTATAAAATAAATAATCATCAAGAGTTTTATGATAATTTCAACAAAACAAGAAAAGATATTTCTGATGATATTTTAATTCAAGAATTTATAACTTGAGAAGAATATAGTGTCCCAGTTGTGAACTGAGAAATACTTCCAATTATGAAATTAGAAAAAGAAAATGATGAAATATTTGATTACGAAGCTAAATATGTTTCTGAAGTTAAAATTAAAGAAACTTTTCCCGAAATAGAAGAAAATTTATTAAAAAAATTACAAGATCAATCATTAAAAGCATATAATTATTTTGATGTTAAATCTATGGCTCGTGTTGAATTTATTGAAAGAGATTGAGAGTTATATTTCCTTGAAGTAAATACAATTCCTGGTATGACAGAAGCAAGTATTCTACCTAAAGCATGGAATCTCACATGAAAATCTAATGAAGAATTAGTAAGTGAATTAATAAAAATTAAATAAATTAATTTATGAAAGAAATATCTTGGAATGATTTTGATATTATAGAATTAAGATCTGGAACAATATTAGAAGTAAATGATTTTCCAGAAGCAAGAAATCCAGCATATAAGATTACTGTAGATTTTTGATCTGAAATCTGAATCAAAAAAACAAGTGCTCAGATTACTGACTTATATTCAAAAGAAGAATTGGTTTGAAAACAAATTACTTGAGTAGTTAATTTCCCAAACAAACAGATAGGGAAGTTTATGTCTGAATTCTTATTAACTGGATTTATTCAAGAAGATAATACAGTTGTATTAGCTGTTCCAGATAAAAAAATAAGTAATTGAATAAGTCTTAAATAACACTATTGACATTTTAATTATATTAAGTAAATTATCCACATAAAAGGAAAAATTAATTTAATATTTATTTATAAAATTATGTCTTTAAGTAAAAATGCTTCAAATTGGGAGATGCCAGTTGCAAAAGTGCCTAATTGTAGATGAAATTGTTCACATCCAGAAAAACAAAAATTAATTTGTTGAGATTACTGTAGAAATCAAAAAAATATAACTAAAGAAAGTGTAATAAAAATTATTGAGTTATAAACTAAAAAAGACCATTAATGGTCTTTTTTTATATCTTTGGTTTTATTATTTGGATTCAATAAAGCATCCATTGCTTCTCATAATATTGTTTTTTTTGTAAATGATAAGTCACATTTAACTTCTGTTACATTCTCAGGTTTAATTAATCTATTAACTTTATTTTCTAGCGATATTCACTTTTTATTCATATTAAATTCTCATTAAATTATTTATTTTAAAATTTGTTTCATCTCTCGCGTCTACAATATTTTGATTTTTTATTGTTTTATATAATTCTAGTGTATCTATATATTCTCAATTTTCAATAGCTTTTAAATATTGAGACAACATTTCTGCCATAATTTTAGGTGAAAATTGTAATACTTTTCTAGGAATTTTCATACTTGGATTATTTCATTCGAATAGATTATATTCTATACATTTAGTTTCTTCATTTTTATTAATTTTATCTTCTAACGTTTTTTTATTTCAACATACAGCTATATCAATTCACATATATTCAATATTTCCATCATATTCCAATTTTACAATTAAATCTACTCATCAAAATACATCGTCTGAATCACTAGTTGTAAGAACTTGTAATCTTGAATCATTAAAAGTTAATTTTTCTCATAGAGTTTTTCTAAGGTGTTTAGATACTAAATCTCTTCACATTATCTCTACCATATTTTTAAAAATATAATATGGATCATTATGAAATGCTTGTATTAATTTATCTTTTCATGAATGTGATCTTAATTTATTAGAATGATAAGATACATTATTAAATCAGTACCAACTTGATATGTTTCTATCTCATATTTTATCAGTATGATCATTATCCGATTTTAATATAATTTTCTGCCAATGTTCAATTTTTTCTTTTAATCATTTAGATTTGGTTTCTAAGTGATTTAAAAAATTTACACAACTAATATTATTATCTCAAATTAATTCTTTATTATACATAATAGTTTATTATACATTACTTGTAATATATTACTATATATTAATTTATAATACAAAAAAACACTCAATTTCTTGAGTGTTTTTTTTAATTGAGTTACATAATATCACTACCTGCAACTAATTTTTGAGCTCTTTCAGAGGTTTTACCTTCTAAATCTTCATTTAGGTAGATAAGTTTTGTATTATCTTGAGAACCAATATTACCTAGAGTTTCGATTCTAGATGAATCAAGTAAGAATTGTAATACTTTTTCAGCATTAAGTGTATCATCACTCATTTTGATCATATCAACTGATTCCTTAAACCCTTCAGCAATTTTCATTCTTTGACCTGCCATACCTTCTCAAAGAAGTATTTTAGAATCTTTTTCAGCTTCAGCTTCTTTTACTTGCATAATTTTTTTAGCTTCAGCTTCATTTAATGCAGCTTCTTTTAATTTTTCAGTTTCTACAATTTTGTTCATTGCAAGCATAACTGTATTTTCTAATTTAACATCTCTTACTTGAATTGAATCTAATGTAAAACCAAAACTAGATAACTTTGCTCTTAATCTTTCTTCAATTACTTCACCGATTTCTTCTCTTTTTGCAAAGATGTTTTTATGAGTAAACGTAACCATCATTGCTCTTAATTGTTCATCGATAGTAGCTCTCATCATAGTTTTTGGATCATCTATATTATAGAGTGATTTATATATATTTCATTCTTTTGTACTATTTTCATCATCTTCTACATAATATATAACATTTAAACCAATATAACTGGTAACATTATCACCAGTAATACCTTCTACTTCAACAGGGAAGTTTCTTCTAAATAATACTTGATTTTTTGTCCATTCAAGAAATGGAACAATAAAGTGAAAACCTGGTCTGAGGACTCTATTAAATTTCCCTAAAAATTCAACAGCTCTTACTGTATTTGGTGTAACTATTCTAATAGACAAAGCTATTAAGATAATATCAAATACTATTGCGAAAACAATTGCTCCACCATTTCCTGATGCTAATGTAGCAACTGGAACTAGTACTAATAACATAGGTACAATAAAACGTAACATGTATTTATAGTTAAAAATAAAATAACAATTTCAAGTATATAGAATTATCTTCTATAATACAAATATTTTAACAATTTTAACTTTATT
>Ga0233426_10001192_pt1 | contig 24616 bp, 26 predicted proteins | sample SI_118_April2016_6_FD_179875 | JGI IMG/M metagenome (GOLD analysis project Ga0233426, IMG submission 179875) | Seawater microbial communities from Saanich Inlet, British Columbia, Canada - SI_118_April2016_10_MG | ecosystem: Environmental > Aquatic > Marine > Inlet | place: Canada: British...
CCAAGTGGATGACAGAATATCTGTTCAACTATCAGGAGCTGATTCAATTGTTTCTAAATTTAAAGAAAATATCGAATCTGAAACTCTTTCTACTCTCGTAGAAACTCTAGAAGCATTTGATGTTGAAAAATCTCTAGAAATAGATGATTTAAATATTGTTATAAAGTTAAAAAAATAATTTTTATCAATTATCCAGATAACTAAAAAAAATACTCTCAGAAATGAGAGTATTTTTTTTGACTTTTTTTATAAATATTTTATTATAAAAATACCGAAACAAAAATAAAGGTTAACAATGGAAGAGTTATTAAAGTTCTTAGGGCTAAATAGTTATCAGGAAGTCGATAGACTTATAAAAGCTATACAGCTTAAAAAAGAAAATGGGAGTCATGCTTCTAGTCTAACTAATGCTGATAGGTGTTATCTCTTATATATATTAATATTATCAGATACTAATACTAGTTACGTATCAGATTTTGAAGTATTGGTACAATATAAAATAGATAAAGATATGAATATTGATGAACTAAAAAAAGGTTATCTAGATTTATATAATTTTATTGTAGATAACCAAGATCATGGTTTTATTATTATTCAAAATCCAGATAATAAAATCACAGATTATTTATCTAGAATGAAAAGAAAAGCATCATGCAAGGCATGATGCTTTTTTATTTGAAGAGTATTTATATACTCAAACTATAACTAGTTAATTATAATATTTGACTTATCTATTTTTTATATAGATAAGTTAAATGCTTAATATAATTATTTGACTTATTATATTAAAAAACTAAATTGTAATTACGTCAAATATAAAAAACTAAAAAAAAAGAGGGATTTAAAATGGATAATTCATTAACTGAAGTACAATTTAATTTACAAAATAGTATTTTATCTATTTGTAATAAACGCGGTACTTTATATCAAGATATTCAAGTCTTCATTGAAGAAAATTTTGATATAGAAGTTTGTAGTTTTAATAATAATGGAATTGAAAATAAAATAGGTGAAGCTGATCTGATATGTAAGCATTTACTAGTCTGTAAGTTTTTAGAAATTCCAAAGGATAAATCTTTGGCATTACTAAAAGAATATTCGAATCAAACTAATATTGATTTACATGGAAATAGAAATATTCGTCACCCAAATATAGCTGCATTATTTATGGGTAATATGGAATCTGTATCCTTTAGTAAACCTATTGATAAATTAATAAAAATTAAAGAAAAATAAATTTATTAATTTAAAAAATGAAAACCGAGCAATTGCTCGGTTTTTTTATTTCAAGAATTTTATTGTGATTGGATATTCATAATCTTCACCTGATAAATGTTTTATAAATCAGATAACAAGTCCTACAAACCATATAATTGCACCTATTCACATAGTTACAAATCCAATTAATACAAACATAAGTAAGAAACTAATAAACATATATATAAGAAAACTGATGTTGAAGTTTATAATATTATATATTGTTTTTTTAGCTTTTGGTTGTAAATCATTAGTAATAAATAAATAGATTACTACTAATACTGTTCATAATATTCAACCTGAAATAATATTTCAAACGAAATGTAGTACTCATACGAGTTTGATTTGTTCTATAGCTTTTTTTGGTTGTATTACTTCTTGTGTCATAAATAAATACTTATAAATATAATATTTTAAATTATATTATTAAATAAAAAAATGTAAATTTATTATTTAGTATTGCTAAATCTTCTGAAAATAATAATATATTAATATATACATTATAGAAAAAAATATGAAAGAAAAACTCTTAGAATTAACACAATTTAATTGATTATATGACCATTGGAAATATTTAGTTTCTCAATTAGATAAAAAAGATGTGAATATTATAGTTACTGATTTAGACGATACTATTTTTTCAAGGAATGAACAACTAGAATGATCAGAAGAACTCAGAAAAAATAGATGAGTCAATTGAAATACTAAAATAATTAATGAAATTTGAATCAAAAATTATATAAATTCTTGGGTAAAATGAAAAGATTATCCTAAAAATATTATTAGTTTGTTAAATAAAAAAACAGATGTAATAATTACAGCTGGTTTTTTAGAGATTCAAAAAATGAAAGTTCAAGAATTATGAATAACTGATTATAAAATGATTGTAGTTAATGAATGAAAAGATAAAATTATCTCAACTATTCAATATATTATTTATGATTTAGGTTTTATTCCCTCTTCTATAACTATATATGAAGATAGACCAGAATTTTTCGTAAAATATAGAGATTTATTATCTGATATACTATGAACAAAGATTATTGTTAACAAAGTTCATATGACTGACAATAATACAAGTCCTGAAATCATTGAAATAAAATAAAAAAAACACCCTCAGGTGTTTTTTTTATTTTTTAGCTTTTGGAGTTGGTTTAACTTCAGCAGCAGCTTTCATTTTATCTAATTGTGTAATATTAGTTTTAATTTTTTTATCTTCAGCTTCTAATTCAGTTTTTTTCTTTTCAGCTTCTTCTTTTTCAGATTCTAATTGTTTAATTTCTTCTTCTAAATGAGAAATAGCTAATTCTTGTTGTTCTTCTTCAGAATGAATTACATCTTGTCTTTTTGTTAATTTAGCAATAGTTTCATCTAATATAGATTCCATAGTTCAAGTATTTGATTCAACTGTATCTACTTCATTAACTTTTACTTCTTCATCCATTCAGAATGACATAGTTTCTTCTTCTTTTACTTCAGTTACTAAAGGAATTTCTTCTTTTGGTTCTTCTTTATCAGAATCTAAGTCTCCAAATCCCATATCCATATCTAATTCTACTGTTTCTTCTTTAGTTTCTTCTTCTAAAATTTCAGACTTTTCTTCTGAACTATCAAAAGATCCAAAATCTAAAGTATCTTCTTCTTTTGATTCTTCAGTATTTGTGTTTTCAATTATAGCTTCTTCTTTATTTGATTCTTCACTAGAACTTAAATCAAGAGAACCAAAATCTAAATCCATATCATCATTAGTTTTTTCTTCACTAATATTAATGATTGGTGAATCTTGACTAGCCTCTGTTTCAGTAATCACAAATGGATCTTCTTCTATTAGAGTAACTTTATCATTTACGACAGATGTTTCTTCTTTTACTTCAGTAGCAGGAGTTTCATCAGCATCATCAAAGGTTAAAATAACATCATCATTAGTTGATATATCTTCAGAATCTAGGTTAATAACCATTTCATCATTAGATTCAACTTGTGTATCATCTGTTAAGATAATTAAATCATCATTTTGTTGAGTAGTAGCCATAATATTTTTATTATTTTTAAATATATAATCATATTAGCATAATATTTTTTTTGAGTCAAAAATTTGTAAAAAGAAAATATATTTATATAATCTCTTCACTAAATAAAATATTAATAATTAAAAAATATCAGTATGGATTTTTCAAAAGCATGAGAAATGATGAAACTTCAACAAGAAGCAATGAAAGTTAAAAAAGAATTAGAAAATACTTACATTGAATCTGAAATTAATGGTCTTGTAATTACTTTTAACGGTGAAATGAAAGCTGAAAAAGTTGAATTTGAAACGAAAGACTTAATTGAAGGATTAAATGGTTCACAAAAAGAAGCTTTGGAAAAAGCTATTTTAGAATCTATTAATAAAGGTGTAAGTAATTCTCAAAAAGTTGCAGCAGATAAAATGCAAGGTGTTATGAGCTCAATGGGTATGAATATGCCAAATGGTGGATTACCAGGTATGTAATAAACATATAATTAATAAAAAAAAAGAATGGAAACTTAGTTTTCATTCTTTTTTTTTACCAATCTTTTTCTCATCCTCTTTCAATTATATCCAATAACTCTTCATATGATTTATCATTTCATTCATTAATATCAGTTTTGTTAAAGTATTTTTGATTATAAAATTCTGTTTCTTTTAAATCTTCAGAATATTTTTCTATTTGCTTTAACTGTTCTTGTGTTAAATTTTCTTTTCTATTATTTCATTCTCACTCTCAAGATCATTCTTCTCAATTATTTCAACTACTATTCTCATCTCAGTCTCCTTCTTCTGACTTAGTTCACTCTTCTGAGTTAGTTCACTCTTTAGTATCTTCAGTTTTATTTCATTCTTGTCCTTCTACAGCTTCAGAATTACTTTCTTCTGCTTCTTGTTTTTCTCATTGCTGATTAGATTTAGAATTTTCTTCTTCTGATTGAGTATCTTGTTCTTCTTGTTCAGGATTCAATAATTTATCTAATTTTTGTTCCACATACTCATAATTATCTTGAGTATCTTGATTGTATTCAAGATTTAATGATCACGAATAACTATCAAGAGCTAATTCATAATAAGCTATTTTTTCATTCTCATCATTTTTTTCTTCAGCAGTTTTATAATATGTATTTCATATATTATATAGAATTATAGCATCTTGTTTTATATTATTAGCAAAATTAAATTGTCCAATTCATATATCATGTAATTCATTATTATAAGCTTTAATACCAATATTATTAATTTTATTAGACATGATTAAATTTCTATTTTCATAATAAAAAATAGATAATAATCAGATAGTAATAAACAATGTAATAATAATTTTTTTCATAATAGTTATTTAGTTTTTTTATTCTCAGTAAATAAAAATAAAGAGAAAAATATAAAGAAAAGTATAATAAATATATAACTTATATCTCTAGCTAGAGATATTTCTTTTTCGTAGTCTTGTTTTAGAATAAGTGAATTGATAATATTTTCAATATTATCATATTGTTTATTAGAATTTAAAAATCAACTTTGAAAATTATACTTGTTTGCAATTTTATTAATTCATGAAGTATTAATTTTTGATAGAACTTTTTCTCACTTATATTTTTTATATATTGGAGTTCAATAGAGAGTTAATCATTCAATTATATATCATCACTTATTCGTTCATATTCAAACAATAACAACTTGTGAACTATATTTATCAATTTTTTTTATTAATGAATCTGGAACTAATAAATTATCTATATCTCAACCGTCTGTGAATATAACTATAGTTCCTGAATTTTCTTCAGATTCAACATAATTTGAAATGATTTGAAATAGTCATTCAAAGTCTGAACCATATTTAGAAATATTATTTTGATCAATACCATGTAAAATAGTTTGAAATAATCCTGTATCATTAGTGAAAGGTAATAATTCTAATGTTTCTCAAGCAAAAGCAAATAAAGAATAATTATTTCATATATTATTTTCTATATATCTATTAATGATGTATTTTTCTGCCTGTAAGCGTGATATTATATTTTCACCATATTGAATATCAAATACATTCATAGACTTACTCACATCCATTACAAACAGTATATTTCATCAATTTTGTTTTACTGTTTTATTATAGTTTCAATATCTAGGTGAAAATAATGAAATAATTAAAAATATAACAGAGATAGATAAGAATATAAGTGATAATATTTTTTTATTATTTCTTATATAGATCCAGAAAAAATATATTACTGTAACTATGAGTAATATAGATAAAATAACTGATAATGTAGATATATTTTCAAAAACCATAATTTATCTATTATAAATATGTTTCCTAGCTTTTATTATTAATAGTAATAATAAAAGGAATGATAACATATAAGTAAAATATTTTGACTGAGATTTAATAGTTTCTTTTGTATCGATTTCAATATCTGTTTTTTCTAAACTTGATATTTCTTCAAATATACTATTTAATTCTATTTGATTTTTAGCATTATAATATTTTCAATTCGTTAATTCAGAAATTTCAGTTAACAATTCTGAATCAACACCTTTTATATATGTCCAACTACTTTCAAGGAAAACATCCTCATCTCATCAAATTCAAATAGTATATATTTTTATTTTATTATCTTTATATTTTTCATTTATAAACTTCGTTGCAACAATTGGATCAATAATATTATTTCAACTCGGGCTTCAATCAGTAATTAATATTATTACTTTTGTTCTTTCTGTATTTTTTAAATTATCAGCAGCTAATATTAATCATTCTCCTATTCAAGTTCATATTAAATTAGGATTATTAATTATATCAACTGTAACTCTATTAATTATTTTTTTAGATATATTGTAATCAAAATTTAATGGCAATGATGTAAATGGCCTTAATGAAAATAATACTAATCAAACTCTATCATTTTTTCTTGTATCTAAAAATTTGATTAATGTATTTTTAGCAACTTCAAGTCTATTAGGTAACATATCATTAGCATTCATTGAAGGTGAAACATCTAATACTAACATTATATCAATACCATTTTTCTTTATTTTTTCATCTACATTTCTTTCTATTGGTTGAGATATAATAAAAATTATATTAATAAAAATAAGTAGTATAATAAAGTAATATAGTTTCAAATAATTACTAGAGAATTTATAGATACTTTTCAAATCTCAAAATGCTATAAAATTTTTAGTATTTTTCTTTTTTAAATACATAAAAGCAACCAATAAAAATATTGGAATAATTAAATACAAGAGATGTGGATTTAAAAATTCAAACATAAATTATTTTTTTAAAAATATCATAAAATTCATAATAATTTGTTTTCTTTCAGCAAGACTATCTACTTTTGTTGAAAACTCATACATATAACTCATAGTAAAAATATCTAATATTTTTTTATCAATATTATCTTTACTTAGTTCTGTTAGTGTTTTTTTATCAGCTTTATTAATTCAAATATACAAGAAGAATCTACGAAACAAGTTATTTAATTCAGTATAAAATTGTTCTTGAGAATATTTTTCAGCTTTATCTGATAAAACTAATAATTCATTATAAATATTTTTTATTTCTATTTTTCTATTTTCTATATTATCTAATTCTTTTTGTTTATTTATTTCTCATATTTTTTTATTATTTAATATTTTTATTAAAAATAAATAAAATATTACTATAAATAAAATTAATACTGACGCATAAATTAATCAAACATATTTAAAACTTGAAATAGTGATTTCTAGTTTTTTTATAGGATGAATATCTAATAATATATTTGATTGATTAGTTAAATCATTATTGAACTCTTGATTTATTTCTGAAGTATTATCTTTTATAACTGGTTTTTTATTAATATCATCTTCTTTATTTAACTCTTTAGTATTTTCTTGAGTTACTATATTATTATCATTCAAATTTGGGACAATAAATTCATTCACTATAATATCTAATGGGTCTGAATGTATAATTTCTTCTCAAAATTTAACACTTACTGGTCATAATATATAAGAACCAGAATTACTATTAGTTAAATCTAAATTTAAACTATGACTAATAGTAAGGTTACCATTTACATTAATATTTTGTGAACCTTCTTGTTTTCATATTATATCAAATTTTTCAATTCAATTTATTTCTAACAATTCTATAATATCTTGTGAATCTGAAGAAATATTTATAGATAGATTAAAAATATCTCAAGTATTTACTTCAGGTTTTGATAATGATATATCCACTTTGTTTTCAGCAAAAACTCAGTGAACACCTATTAAAAATGTTATAAAAAATAAAAATATTTTTTTCATATTACTTTTTTATTTAAATTAATATTAAATTTATAAATAGAGATTATCTACTTTTAAAAAATTTATATAGTTCTCAAAATATATTTATTTTTTCATCAAAATAGAGATAAGTCGCTCAAGATTTTCTCACTATTTTTCTAAAATTTATAACTTTATTTTTTCTTAATTCTCTATATTTCTCTTTTTTATTTTTATTATCCAAGTCTATAAATAAATCCTTTTGTCAGTCTGTAAATCAAACTATTCATTTTTCATCTAAGTTATTTTCAAAACTATGGAAAATATTACAAATGACTAAATCATTTTTAAGTGCTGCAATTTTTAACTGTTTTTCATCTATTTCTAAATCAGAAGTAAAAAGAAATACAAGAGAATTATTAATTTTTAAATTATTAAAATATTTTAATTTATCAGAAATATTTTGTTCAGATTTTTTTGTTAAAATATTTTTTATAAAATTGTTATTATTTCAAAAATTATTTTTTTCAATTTTTGAAAAATAATCATAAAAATGAGATATTCCTTTTCATAAAGGAAACAAACTCCTAGCTCATGAATTATAATAGATTGATCAAAATTTATTTTGTTGCTTAACTGTAGATATTCATAATATAAATAATATTTCTTCAAATATATCTCTTTTATTAATATTATTTAGTTCAAAATTTATTTCTTCTCCAAAAAAAGGGAGAAAATGTACATTTAATTCTCTTTCTTCTTCGTATAATTTAACAAGAGTTTTTCAAACTTTTGATGATGTAATAAAATCAATTGATTTTGCATCGTCTCATATTTGATATTCTCTAAAATCAGCAAATTCTATTCACTTATTTTTGAAATGAGTTTTATAGTTCCCTATCATAAGAGTTTCTACAAAATGTTTTGTTTCTAATTCTAAAACTCATTTATGTTTCTTTGTTAACATATTATTTTATAGTAACATTTTGTAATAATTCATCAATAACTAGATCAGTAGTCATTCATTCTGCAATTTGTTCGTACGATAATATAATTCTATGTCTTAAAACTGGGTATATCATTTCTTTTACATCTTCTGGTAAAACAAAATCTCTTCATTGTAAAAATGCATTTGCTTTTACAGCTTTAGATAATGAAATTGATGCTCTAGGAGAAGCTCAAATAGCTAAATATTTATCAGAAAATTTCTTTTCACGTGTTAATAAAACAAGATCCACAATGTATTCATATATATTGTCACCCACAGTAACTTTTTCTATTTCAGATTTAACTTTTAATACTTCAGATTTAGTGAAAATTTTAATGAGTTTTGTTTCGTCATCTCAACTATATTTTTTCATTATTTCTAATTCTTCATTTCTATTTGGATAGTCTACAATAGTTTTTAGTAAAAATCTATCTAACTGTGCTTCTGGTAATGAATAAGTTCATGATTGTTCAAGTGGATTTTGAGTAGCTAATACCATAAATGGACTATCTAATAAAAATGTATCCTCTCATATAGTCACTTGTTTTTCAGCCATAGCTTCTAATAATGCTGATTGAACTTTTGAAGGTGCTCTATTTATTTCATCTGCTAAAACTAGGTTTGCAAAAATAGGTCATTTTTTTACAGAAAATTTATTATTTTCATATACTTTTGATCCAATTAAATCACTCGGTAATAAATCTGGAGTGAATTGTATTCTTTTATAATCTAAGTCTACAACTTTTGATAAAGTTTCTACACAAAGTGTTTTTGCTAAACCTGGAACTCATTCTAAAAGAATATGTCCTCATGAGAAAAGACCAATCATTAGATCTCTTATGAGATTCTTTTGACCTATAACTTTCTTAGAAATTTCTTGTTCTAATAACTCTATTTTTTCCCTTATTTCATGCGATAACATATATTTAATATATTCAAAAAATAATAATGATTTAATAATATAATTTTTAAGATAAATTGCAAAATAACATATAAAAATATATTGAAAATATTAAAAAAATCTTTCTTATAAAAATATTCTTATAATTCTAAATTATATGGAGTATATAATGATCAAGAATTTGTTTCTATTCAATAATCACCAGACCAACTTTTAATAATATGGTTGGATTCATCTACAAGTAATTCAATAGTAGATCAAGTTCATACGATATTTCTATCTAATTGTAATTTTGAATTAAATGTACGAGTTATTTCATATGTTTCTAGGTTAGATCAGTCAATAGTAATTATATCTCCAGCGTATAAAAGTAGATCACTTTTAGTTGATCAAGACAAATATACAGTATTTTTAATAATTTTTAATATATCTACTTGTGTTTCTAATGAAGTTCTTGGTAACCATGTACCATCAATAAATGATCAATAGTCTCATCATTGTTCAATTGATGCTGCTATTTCATATCTATTTTGATAGTATGTAGCTCAAATCTTATAAGGATCTCAAGTTAATGGGTCTGTAAAATTTTCACCTACTAAATCCAAATATACAAAATCTGCATCTCAAGATTTATAATTTCATACTAAATCTACGCTTCCTATTTTTCAAGATATTTGTATATCCAATCATATACTTGATGTATCATTTAACATAAAATTAAATAATTCTTCTCCTGCAATTTTTCTTAATTCTAACTGTTTCGTTAAATTTCATACATCTGCCTTTCTTTTAGCATCTCTTGCATCTGCAGAATAACTTCTATAACTGATAAAAGCTAGAGTTGATAAAATCGAAAGTATAGTTATTACCAACATTAATTCTACTAAAGTAAATCAAATTTTATTTATTTTAAACATATTTTTTCTATTAAATATTTCACTAAAGATACTCATTTTAAAATAGTAAGTCAAACTATATAATTTTTATAACTATTTACCTTATTACTTAATATTTTATAAAACAAAAAAAAAAAGAAGTATAAATACTTCTTTTTTTTTTATTTTTGAAAATTATCAGAAACAAAATCCCAGTTAATTAATTCCCAGAAAGCTGATAAATAATTTGGTCTCGCATTTCTATAATCTATATAATATGCATGTTCCCAAACATCACATGTTAATAATGCTGTGTTTTTAGTTGTTAATGGAGTTGCTGCATTAGAAGTATTTACTATTTCTAACTTTCCTTCTGGAGTTTTAACTAACCAAGTCCACCCAGAACCAAAGTTATTAATACAAGAGTTTGTAAATTCTTCTACGAATGATTCGAATGATCCAAAATTATCTTCTATAGCAGATAATATTTCACCACTTGGTTTTCCTCCTGCATTTGGAGCAAATCCATTCCAATAGAAAGTATGATTCCAAATTTGAGCTGCATTATTAAAAACTCATCCAGTTGAAGTTTTTATTATTTCTTCTAATTCTTTTCATTCAAATTCAGTTCATGGAATTAATCCATTTAATTTAGTAACATAAGTTTGATGATGTTTTCCATAGTGGAACTCTAATGTTTCTTGAGAAATATGCGGAACAAGAGCATCCATAGCATATGGAAGTGCTGGTAATTGAATAGTCATAATTTTATATATTTATTGAATAATTACTATATTATTTATAGCATTAATTTTATTTTAATTTAATTTTTATATTTTACAAGAAAAGATTACTAAAATAGTATTAATTTAAATCTATTAGTAGATTACTTTATATTTTAATTATTGCTTTCTTCTACAGAATCAATACTATTATAGGTAATAAGAATTATTAGATAAAAAATAATTATGAAAATATTTAACGATTTTGATACACAATGAAAACAAAAAGAATACGATTTTGTTGTTAATAAATTTTGAGAAGATAATGTAATATTCATAGAAAGATCAATAGCATATTGGATTATGAAATGAATCATTCCAATAATCATTGTTTGAAGCATAGCAACCTTTTTTTCATATATAGCTTTTCTTTTAATGACAGATTATAGTATAATTTCATGGATATTAATATCTATAACTGTAATTTTTATACTCGCATTTATTAATCATTTAATAAATATATATTTAGATTATAAATTTGATTATGCAATAGTAACTCAAAGATGAATTTATACTTATAAACAAATCTGATTCTTTAATAGTAAAAACAAAGAGCTTCCCGCGAATAAAATAAGATCCATAGAATCTCAAAGATTCTGATTACTCTGAAATATATTTTGATATGGAACAATAGTAATTGTTACCGATGGTTCTATGACAGAAAAAGATGAACACTGAAGTCATATCTGATGAAAAACTAAAATTACTTATGTGAGTAAACCTAAGAAAATTACTAAAAAAATAATGGAACTTTGTTTAACTCATGGAAAATTATAAATCATTTAAAAAAACACTCAAATTATGAGTGTTTTTTAAATAAAATACATACCGCATGTTTTTATCCTTTGTTCCTTTTTTCTTTTCGAAGTTTTTCTATTGAATGAATTACTTCTACTACATTAAATATATTAATTCCTTCAGCAACACAATGTGCATAAATTATAATATACATTAAGCCAAATGTTAACAAAAAACCAAATACATGATTAAAGATTTCCATTTACTTCTCCTATACTAAATTACTTAGTTAAAATACTATATTTAAATCAATAATTTTGTCAATAATAAAAAACTCTCTATTATAGAGAGTTTTTTATTATTTTTTTTCTAGAGTATTTTCTTCTTTAGTTTCTGATTTATTTTTGAATTGTTCTTTCATTTTATTTCTAATTTCTTCGAAAGCTTCTAGTAAGTTTCCTTTTAATTCAAGTGCTTTTTCTGGAGAGATTTCTTTTAATTCTTCAAGTTCAGCTCTTTTTTCTTTATACAAACCTTCTAATTTATCTGAAGCCTCTACTAAATAAGTTTTACCATTATGTTTTAATTCTTCTAATAATCTATTCCCTTCAGCTTTATACATATCAGCAATTTCTAGTAGTTGAGCTTTTTTTTCTAAGAAAATAGCTTTATTCTTATCACTCATTATTTCTGATTCAATATCTGATAATAAATTTTTATGAGTATCGACAAAATTTGATAATAACACTTTTATTTCACTCTCACCATTTTCTTTCCCTTCTTTTAATTCTGCTTTTAAATCTTTTGGTTTTTTCTTATTATATAATGAAGATACAACTCCTCATGCAATATAACCAGCAGCTAGTAGAAAGAATTTTTTATTAAACATTTTTAATTATTTATTTGATATAATCCACTTATAATGGACATTTGTCTACATATTTGTACAATTTTTTTGTACTCTATGTGGAAATATTATACGATGAAGATTAAAATATACAAATATTTTTTAACATCATTTTAAAAAATTGCTTTACAAGAAAAACAATATCTCTAAACTATTGCGTATAAATTAATATATAAAAAACTAATTAATGTCATATAATAATTTTTCTGATTGATATAAAAAAGCTCTGATAAATTCTGAAGCAAATATTAAAGAAATGTGAATGAAAGAATTGTCAGTAGAAGATATTTTCCTAGAAATAGTAAAAAATTCTTCTGGATGAATTAAAGAAATTTGTAGCCTCTATGGTATAAATGAAAAGCTGACTATTGAAATAATTAATAAAGGGCTATTTAATGAAAATGCAGAGAAAAGAAAAGGTGTTTATTCATGAATGAATACTCGTTTAAAAAATATTATTTTAGGGAGTGTAAAAATTGCTGCTAGTTTCTCAAAAGAAAGAGCTTCTTTAGAAGATTTTTTAATATCAATGATTAAAAATGATTCTTGGTTAGTAAGTTTCCTTGATTACATAGGTATTACTGCTACGGATATAGAAAAAAATCTTATTGATTTAAATAATTTATGAGCAGTTGATGGAACTTCTCAAAATATAAATCCTTTAGTCCAAGATAATCAAGCAAATACTAGCTGAACTGCTAAAATGTGAGATGATACCATTGATCAATTATTATGAGCATTAACTAATAATTTATTAAATGAGAATGGTCAAGCTGCTAACTGAGAAATTCAAACTCCTTTTGACGGAAATAAACCTCAAGAAGGAAAAAAAGAAGATTCTACAACTCCAGCATTAGATTTTTTCTCAACAGATTTAACTCAAGAAGCACGTGATTGAAAAATTGAAAACGTTCTTGGTAGAGATACTGAAATAGAAAGACTTATTGCAATATTAAATAGAAAAACAAAGAATAACCCTGCTCTAGTATGAGAACCTGGTGTTGGTAAAACTGCAATCGCTGAAGGTTTAGCACTAAGAATCCATCAAGGAAATGTTCCTTTTTCAATGAAAGATAAAAGAATATTATCTCTTGATATGTCTTCATTAATTGCTTGAACAAAATATAGAGGTGAATTTGAATCAAGAATCAAACAAGTTATAGAAGAAGCGTCAAAAGTAGAAAATGAAATAGTGTTATTTATCGATGAAATACATACTATTATTGGAGCTGGTGGTTGAGAATGAACACTTGATGCATCAAATATATTAAAACCTGCTATGTGAAGAGGTAAAATTAGAGTAATTTGAGCTACAACACATACAGAATATCAAAAATATATAGAAAAAGATTCAGCATTAGAAAGAAGATTTCAAAAAATAGTAGTAGAAGAACCTAATAAAGAAATTGCAACACAAATTATTTCAGGAATAAAAGAAAGTTTTGAAGAATATCATAACCTAAATATTTCAGAAGATGCTGTAATTTCTGCAGTAGATTTTTCTATTCGTTATATAACTGATAGATATCTACCTGATAAAGCAATTGATTTGATAGATGAAGCTTGTAGTATTAAATCAATGAAATATAATTTTGATGAAACAGCTACTAAAAAATTAAAAGAAAAAATAGCAAAACTATCAAAAGATATAGAATACGCTGTAATAGCTCAATCTTATAAAAAAGCATCTAAATTAAAAGAAGAACAAGCATCTCTAGAAACACAGATTAGTGAATTAAAACAAAAATTTACTATTCCAAAAGAAGATAGACTCAATGTTACTGCTGAAGATGTTCAAAAAGTATTACATATTTCTACATGAATACCTATATCAAATCTCAATAAATGAGAAATAGATAGACTTAAAAACCTACCTCGTGATATTAGAAAAAATATTATTGGACAAGATGAAGCTGTAGAAAATATAGCTAAATCAATAATGAGAAGTAAAACTGGTATTTGAAACCCAAATAGACCACTTGGTAGTTTCTTATTTCTAGGACCTACAGGTGTTGGTAAAACAGAATTAGTAAAAGTCCTAGCTCAAGAGTTTTATGATGATAAAGATGCACTTATAAAAATAGATATGAGTGAATTCTCAGATAAAACTTCTGTAAATAAGCTTATTGGTTCGAGTGCTGGATATGTATGATATGAAGAAGGTTGAATGTTAACTGAAAAAGTAAGAAAGAAACCTTATAGTGTTGTATTATTTGACGAAATTGAAAAATGAGATTTTGAAGTATATAATTTATTATTACAAATTCTAGAAGAATGAGTTTTAACCGATAATAAATGAAGAAAAATAAATTTCAAAAATACAATTATCATAATGACATCTAATATTGGACAAGAAGAGTTTGCTGAAAAAGCAAATAGTATTTGATTCGATATAGATGAAAAACAAGAAGATAGTTTATTAGAAGACTATAAAAGAGCCAGCGAAAAAATAAAAGATAATCTTACTGATTATTTCTCACCAGAGTTTGTAAATAGAATTGATAAAGTACTTGTTTTTAATCCACTCGATAAAATCAATATTAAAAAAATTGTTAAATTACAACTCTCAAATTTATCTGAAAGATTAGCTAAAATGGATTATGAATTAGTTTTTGATAATAAAACTATTAATCATATTACAAAAGCAGTCTATAATCCTGATTTCGGAGCAAGAGAAATCAGAAGATATATCACTGATTATATAGAAGATATAATTGCTGAAAAAGTAATCTATTCTCCAAATGTAAAATCTTTTTCTATTACTGTAGAAAAAAATGAATTAATTATAAAATAAAAAGCTCTATAAATGAGCTTTTTATTTTATTTTATTTTGAATTTAGTGCTATTATTAATATACTAAATATATTAATCTATTCTTCTCTTAAATAAAAGAAAATATGATGAAAAATATTATAAATATTTTTATATTTTTCATACTCTGCACTTATAATATGGGACAAGTTTCTCATGCTTTTATTGGTGAAGAAATTTGACTCAATTTATATAATACTATAGATGAATGATATGAAAAAATTGATCAACAAAATTTTGAATATGAATTATCTGGAGTCGATGACACTATTAAAGATAAACTCAACTCATTAATAAATCAACATTATTCACTCATAGATAAAGAATTAAAAGATTGTATTGATTGAGATTTAGCTCCTAGTCATGTAATTGATATAGCTTTATGAAGTTATAATATGCTTGCTGAAAAACTATGAGATAATTGTAAGAACTCAAGTGGTGACTATGAAACAGAAACTTTAAAAGTTATTCAATCAATTTTTAGAAAACATTATGAAAGAACTAAAAGTATAGCTAGTGAAAAATCTAGTCAAATACAAAAAATATGATCTGTATGACTTTATTCAGATGGTATATTAGAAAACTCAAGTTTTGATTTAATTGATGATATTGAAAAAATAGATTCTATAATATTCACTCAAGAAATAGAGTATATATGAGAAGAATATGAAGATTTTAATAAGTTATTTGAAGATAAACAGAAGGATAAAAAAGAAATAATCAATAATAAAACAACTGATCCTGCAGTAATAAGTGAAAATAATTGAGGCTGAATTGCAACAAATTTATCGAATACTATAAATCTCCCCTCAAATAATATTGATTTAAATATACTTTCTGATTTTAATCCTAATAACAGTTATTATTGAGCTTCAAGTAATTACCTTTGTATAGATGAAAAATCAGATCATTGATTTGATCCTAAATTAATTGATCAACTTATTAATCCTGAAAATGATATAAGTTCTAATAATAATGATTCTACTCAACAAAATTCTAATTGATGAAATTCTACTAATAATTGAAATGATAATTCTACTACTCAATCTAGTAATAATTCTACAGATAATAAAAAATCTGAATCTATTAGTGGTTGATATGAAGAATTAAATGATAATGCCGGTTGGCCATGTTCTGATTTTTTCTGTATTACAGTTGAGTTTGTAGTAAACGAACAACAATTATTAGGTTGATGACCAAATATTACTATTGAATACTTAATAGATAGATCAAATCAACATCTAAGGAAATTTGCTAATTCATCATTAGCTCCAGCTAAAATGACTACTCAAAATTTCGAATTATGATTAAAAGATTTAAATCTATCTGAAATGTTTCATATGAGTTTCCAGGTTTCAACTAAACCTGTTCCAATTCTTAATGTAAACAAAAATGATAGACCTAAGTCAAATGAATATTCATCAACAACATTATTAGAAAAATACTATAAAGCGAATGGATTAGATTATAAAAGACGTAATGATACAACTATATATCAGCAAAATGATGAAATATATAAAACTATCCTAAATATAACAAATCTTGATAAAAAAGTTCTTGTAGATAAAAAAGAAACTCTGGAATCTTATAATGAATTAATGAAAACTAAATCAGAATTAATTAGTACTAATATTTATAAAAAAGTAACATATGAGACTCTATGAGATTTTGGAGATCAATTTACTGAATTAAATAACTTTACTACATGAATTAGAGATTATACACAATCTCTTTCTGATATAGTTGCTGCGATGATTAAAATACCAATTGACTGATAATAAATGAAGCTTAAATTATTAATACTCTGACTTATTTCTATAAGTGTATTATTAACTCCTACAATGACGTATGGAGAGTCTTCAACATGTCCAATTAAAAATGAAACAGCAAAATCGCTTACAAACTACATAAAAAATCTCAGAAAAACAGTTACTAATACAAATAAATCTCTACTATCAAAAATAGACAAAAAGGATACGACTAAACTAAGTGTAACTTGAAATGACGTCTCACGTATATATAATGAGATAATAAATTGGGATTGATTTTATACAGATTTTAGTTATTATCTAACCTTTCCAATGTTAAATGATCTACCTATAGCTATGGATAGAGATTTATCAATATTAGAAAACGAAACTGATTGATTAAGAAATTATTTAGAAACAATAGTTAAAAAATGATATAGTTGAGTAAAATTAACAAGTGATGAAGTATGTGATTGAGTTAAAAATTGTAATTTAAAATGAAGTACTATAGATATAGTATGACAGTTAATTAAAAATAATACTCAAATTACAACACTTTATAAACAAATCGTAACAAAAAATAACCAAGCAACTACTTTAGATTTAATATTAACAGAAGAACTTTCAAGTGAATTTATAATACAGCTCACTAATAGCTATTGAAAAGATACTATTAGTGATTGTAATAAATTAAAAGGTGAAGGTGCTGAAGCTGATAGTTTTGGTCAAAGAATAGATGATGCTAAACAAGCTATTTTATTAAATAATGATCTTTGAAAAGATTGAATTAAAAAATGGAAAGATGCTTGGAAACTACTTGTATGAAGTAGTGATAACAAAGATTATGCAACATTAGAACGTGATTTATTAGCAAAAGAGTTATCTAAACAAGGACTATCAACAAGTACTCAAGCTATAATGCTTAAAAATTTAGCTGATTTCAATTCTGATAGCCATAGTATGTTGGATAATAATTTTATTCAAAATTCATATCAACAAATTATAAATGCTTGAGTAAAAGTAAAAGACTGATTTAATGAAGCTACAAAAAACTTATTAGATTGAGAAGATACAAAAAAAATAAATAATGAAGCTTCTGTTTGAATAAATAAACTATTAAATAGTTCTCAAAAAACTGATATAACAGAATCTATAAAAAAGAATCTTGATTTAATTTATAGAAAACATATAAACTATGCATCTATTGAAAGTTATTCTACAGTAAAATTACAGACAGATATAATTAAAATGCATAATAAAATAAAAAATAGTAGTGAAATATTAAGACAAACATGTGAACTAGCAGTAAAGGTTTGTAATGACCAATGAAAATGAAAATGAAACTGTTGAAGTTGTAAATAATATTAAAAATATAAAAAATGTGAAAAAAATTACCTAAACCTTTAACTCCAAGAGAGTTAAATCAAATGAGAGAAAACGCAAAAATACATAAACAAGTATTAGATACTATAATATCAGTTGTTAAAGACGGTACAACAGCTGTAGAAATGGATGAACTTGCATGAAAAATCACAAAAGATGCATGATATCTTTGTGCATTTAAATGACAATATGGATTCCCTGCTAATATTTGTATTTCAGTTAATGATGTTGTTGCTCATGGAGTACCTCATAAAGATCTTGTCTTTAAAGATTGAGATCTAGTAAACTTTGATTTTTGAGTAAAAGATAAAAAATTATGAATTTATACTGATTCATGAGTAACAATTGTTATCTGATGAGATGATAAAAATCCAGTATGAGCAAAAATGATTGAAGTAAATAAAAAAGCTCTTTATGCAGGTATTGCGCAAGCAAGAGCATGAAATAGAGTTTGAGATATAGGAGCAGCAATTCAAGAAATAGTAGAAGATGCAGGATTTCATATAATCCGTGATCTTTCTGGACATGGAGTATGAAGAAAAGTTCATGAAGAACCATATATTTATAACTATGGTAAAGCTTGAACATGATTATTACTCAAAGCTTGAATGACGATTGCTATAGAACCTCTTATTTGAGAAACATCTGGAGATATTCATGAAGATGGTTGATTTGAATTATATGTAACAGATGGGAGTCTTGGATGTCAGTATGAACACTCTATATTAATTACTGAGTGAGATGCAGAAATAATTATATAAAAAAAAACGAATTAAAATTCGTTTTTTTTTGTTTTTTTATTAGAATAGATAACATAATAAATATTATTTCTTAGTATAAAATTTATGAATTTTACTGATGCACATCAAAATTTTTTAGATTATTTAGAAGTGATAAAAAATAAATCTCCTAGAACTGTAGAACAATACGATAGACATTTAAGAAAATTTTGAGAATATTTAGAAGATAAAAATTTAGATTCATTTGAATTTAATATTGAAAATATAAATCTTGATTTAGCTGATTGATTTAGAACTTATGTACATAAAACAGCAAAAAAAATACTCAGTATAAAAACTGCAAATGCTTATATGATTACATTAAGAAGTTTCTTAAAATTCTTAGAAAAAAAATGATTTACAACACTATCAGCAACAGCAATTGACTTAATTAAAGCTGACCAGAGACAAGTAGAATTTTTAACAACTGAAGAATTAGAACGTTTATTTCAAACTGCTGATCCTAGTACAATAATATGATCTCGTGATTTAGCAATTATGGAATGTATATATTCTACTGGATTAAGAATATCTGAATTAACATGATTAGATAAAAAAGATATAAATTTAAAAAGAAGAGAATTTGCCGTACGTGGGAAAGGTCGTAAAGTTCGTAGTGTTTATCTTACTAAACACGCTGCTTGATTAATAGAAAATTACCTGGAGAAAAGAACTGATAATCTGTGACCATTATTCATTAGACATAATATCAAAATTGCTGATATTGAAAATTTTGAAAATGAAAATGTAAGGCTATCTAGATTTTTTATAACATGAATGATTAAAAAATATGCAGTAAAAGCATTTATTTTAAAAAATATTTCAGCTCATACACTCAGACATAGTTTCGCTACTACCCTTCTAAACGCATGAGCAGATCTAAGAGCTATCCAAGAAATGTTATGACACGCAAGCATAACTACTACTCAAGTTTATACTCATGTAACGAATCCAAAGCTTAGAGAAATACATAATAAATTTATGAAGTAAATATTAAGTCATGAATAATACTCCTCAAGAACTAATAATACCTCGTCAAATAATTGATGCTGTAATAATGAAAGAAGGTAAAATATTAGTAATCGATAAAATTAAAGATAATAATAATATACTGACTATTTTACCATGATGAAAATTGGAGGAATGAGAAACATCTATAGATTGTTTGATAAGAGAAATTAAAGAAGAAATTTGAATAGATATAACTTGATTAGATATTTGAGAATTTTTATGATCAATACATTGAGAATCTCCTAGTTCAAATATTCATTCAGAAGTACGTTTATATCGAGTTAATACGAAAATATTAGTTAGTGATATAATTTTAGAAGATAAGTTATCTAATCCTAGATTTTTATCATGACCAGAAATATTAAGATTAGATACAACTACAGATTTAACGAAACAATCCATAAAAAAATTATTAAATTTTGAAAATAAAATTTTTCAAAATTGAGAAAATACATTTCATTATCAATATGCAAGAACAGAAAATGAAATTATAATCATTTATAATAATCAAATATATTCAGTAGCAATAGAAAGAATTAAATTGAAAAAAATATCTTATAATAAATGAGAAAAAACATTTGCTTGTTATTTAAAAAATTTAGAATATTTATATGGCTGTTGAGATGATAAAACTCATGCCTATTCAAATTTTATAGGAAAATTATTATCACATATAGAAGAATATTGAATTCAATGAAGTGAATTTGATGAAATATTATTATAAAAAAATGAACAAAATACTTAATAAAAATATAAGATTATTTTATGCAATCAATTTTTTTGATGCACTTGTATTCTCCATTCCTATATGGTTAATATTTTTTACTGTATATCTAAATTTTTCAATATGAACAGCTATTTTTATTAATGTTTTTGCTTGATTTATAGCATTTATATTTGAAATATTATCATGAAGTTGGGCAGATAGATTTTGAAGAAAGAAAATATACTTAATTTGATCTTTTTTAGCAATAATCTGATGAAGTTTTTATTTATGGGCAGATAAAATATATCTATTTATAATTTCATCTATTCTCATATGAATAAGTATTGCAATAACTTCTGGTAATTTAGAAGCATTAATACATGATCATTTAGATGAAAATGAATCAGTTAAAAAATATGATTCTATACAAGCAAATCAATATATATATTTATTCGTTTGAAAAGCAATCGCAGCTCTGTTTTGATGATATATCTATATAATTTCTCCAACGCTGCCGTTTTATTTAAATGCACTTTCAATGGTAATTGTATTTATACTTATATTATTTTTACATGAACCTAAACAAAAAAAATCAGAATATAATTCTGATTTTATACATATAAAAGAATGATTTAACTTTTTATGAAACAATAAAAAATATTTATATTTTATTTTATTATGAGGTTTTATATTTAGTTGATTCTGAAATATTTTTCGGTTCTCATACCAAGAATATTTAAAAGAAATATGATTTCATATAAGAGAATATTGAATTATTTATTTTTTTATCTCATTGTTTTCAGCCTTTTGAAGTTATTTAGTAAAAAAATTACAGTTCAAATATAGTAGTTTTAATTTATTAAGGTTAATAAATATAATATTATTATTTTCTTCTCTACTTTTTATATATTTTAATAGTATTTTTTGAATAATTCCTATTTTTATATTATCAATTATATTTTGATTTATTATGATAATTTGAAATAATTATTTAATTAAAAATTCACCAAAAACTCATAAATCAACAATATTATCAATCTTTTCATTTACAATATCATTATGATATTTTATATTTTCATCTATATCATGATTATTTATAGATATATTTAATTTAACTACTGTTTATTTATATATACCTATATTCTTAGCTATAATTATATCAATTGATTTTATATATTTTAGAAAAAAATATTATTAATATGAAAATAGTAATTTATAAAAAAGAAGATATTACAATAATGTAATATCTTCTTTTTTCATTTCGTATATCAAGTCTTTTCTTTCGAATATGAGATGATAGTTAATATCTGCTTGTATTTTGTCGTCATATGATGTTATAACGCGTTTATCTGGGTTTACAAAGTAGAAATCTGAACCTGGGTCCAGTTTATAACTAATTCAAAAATCAGAGCTAGTATCCCCCATTCAACCGATAGCTGATGTGAGTATATCTTTATCTTTTAATATATCTATAAATTTTGATTTATGATGAGGTCACCATAGTGGTGTGAGTGTAAAATTATCTATATTTATTTTAGTTCAAAATCAGTAAATATTATTAGCCGCTGAAGGTCATATATTTTTTTCGACATATTCCTTTAAAATATCTAGATATATATCAAATATGAAATTTGGAGCTCATGAAATAAATAAGAAATTTTTTCCTGAGTCTATTACTTCTTTTAATTTTTGAAAAGAAAATCTATAAGGTGTGATTTTTTCCTTTAATAGAAAACTATTTCTTAAATATTTTTTATATTCTGACCATACTACCAGTCCTCTATGTTTTATTAATAAATAAATACCTGCATGTAAATATTCAAAAAACGGTAACTCTTTGTTATAGGCTTGTTTTTCTAATATATCAAAATATTTTAGATCCTTGCAAAACTCTGTATATTCATCTAAATTATATTCTAATATGTTTTGTTTTCTTACAAATTTTACAAAGAGAGAAATTGCCTCTTTTTGTAAAACTCAACGAAAGAATGTTCCATCCAAATCAGATAAAAAATATTCTCATTTAGGGAGTTCTTTTAATTTAGAATTGTAATATTCTTCTGATAAATAATCTTCTTTAAATTTTATTCATAATATTTCTAGTATATCTAATGTATTATCTTCATCCCTGAGCATTTCCATTGCTTTTTGTAATTCCATAGAAAATAGATTATTAAATATAACTCTCAGTAATTAAGTATAAAAGATTTCATAAAAAATAAAAATAAATATAATAAAATCTATAAAATAAATATAATAGAATAAATATTTAGATATATAATTACAATTACTAGATATTTATTTAATATGTTTTAAATAAAAAATAAAATTTAAGTTTAATTAAAGAATGAAATTAATAATAGGGTTAGGAAATCCTGGTGATAAATACGAATTAACAAGACATAATATTTGATTCTTATTTCTAGATTTTTTTAAAGAAAAAAATAATTTTTCAGATTTTCAATTTGAATCAAAAATGAAATGAGAAATTTCAACTTGAATATATGAATGAGAAAAATGTTTATTATTAAAACCTCAAACTTTTATGAATCTCAGTTGAGAATCAATAAAAAGAATAACTGATTATTACAAAGTAGACATTCAAAATTGGATTGTTTTATATGATGATATGAGTTTAGAATTTTGAAAACTCAGATATAGAGAAAAATGAAGTGCTTGATGACATAATTGAATAAAAGATATAATTCGTTTATATGGACAAGATTTTAATAGAATAAAAATATGAATCTGACAAGACACTAGATACGAAGTGAGTGATTGGGTTTTATCTAAATTTACAGAAGAAGAACTTATAGATTTTGATAACGAAGTATTTAAAAATACTTCTAAATTACTAGAAGAAAAATTTTAAAATAAAATTCAAATATAAAAAATGAATACTAAAAAAATATATGTGATCTGAGTTTGATGAATATGAGTTTCAGCTATAGCTCGTTACTATAATGAAAACTGATATAGCGTATATGCAAGTGATGCTTGTAATTCAGAACTTATAGAAACACTAAAATCAGAATGAATAAATATTATTATATGATCAGATTCTCATAGAATTGATGATAGTTTTGATAGAGTAGTTTATACTGAAGCCGTTGCAAAAACTCAAGAGGAACTAGAAAAAGCACTTGATTTAAGTATATTCACTCAAACATATCCAGAAGCATTAGCAGAAATCGCTAATAAAAAAAGACTTATTGCCGTAGCATGAACTCATGGTAAATCAACAACTACCAGTTTAGTGAGTATAATGATGCAGAATTCTAAATTATGAATCAATGCCGTAATCTGAACTTTACTCAAAGAATTTAATTGAAAAAATACCATTTTTTCAGAAAGTGATTTTTTTGCAATAGAAGCATGTGAATATAAAAGATCATTTTTAGCATACAAACCTGAGTTTCTTATAATTACAAATATAGAAGTCGATCATCTAGACTATTATAAAGA
>Ga0233426_10001193_pt1 | contig 24614 bp, 23 predicted proteins | sample SI_118_April2016_6_FD_179875 | JGI IMG/M metagenome (GOLD analysis project Ga0233426, IMG submission 179875) | Seawater microbial communities from Saanich Inlet, British Columbia, Canada - SI_118_April2016_10_MG | ecosystem: Environmental > Aquatic > Marine > Inlet | place: Canada: British...
CTATATAATCCACCTGCGCCACCTAACCATAAATTTCCTTTTTTGTCATTCTTCATCCCCATAATTGAAATTGGAACATTATAGTTTTTGAATTTTTTTCCATCAAATCTATATACTCCATTACTCGTTGTACTTATCCATAAATTATCAAAATTGTCATTATAAATTTCGTATACATCTCCATTGTTAAACCCTTGTATTTCAGGAAAAGATAGTATTCCGTTTTTTGTCAGTTTATTTACCCCTCCTTTTCCAGTTCGCTTTTTGGGGTCAGGGTTGTCTTTTTCAGCAACTCTTGTTCCAAACCAAATATCTCCATCCTTATCAATTTCAATTTCGGTTACATTGTTTGAATTAAGTCCATCTTTTTTTAGAAAATGAGTAAATGACTTTCCGTCATATTTACAAACTCCAAAACCGTCTCGTGCAAACCAAATATTTCCTTTTGAATCTTCTTTTATTTCTGTTATCCAATTTTTTGTGTCTTCGTTAATTGTAGTTTCCACTTTTGGATATGGAATGGGAAAATGAGTGAAACTTTTGCCATCGAACTTATAAACACCCCCCCAAGTACCAACCCAAAACGTGTCTTCACTATCAATAAATAATTGACTAATCATATTTCTGTAAAAATCATTTTTATTTACAGGAAAGCTGGTGAAAGTTTTTCCATTGAACTTTGAAACTCCTTCTCCTGTTGCTAACCAAAAATCGCCTTTGGAATCCTCGATTATTCCTGTTACTCTGTTTGTCGGTAATCCATCTTTTTTTGTAAAGTATTTTAATGTATTTCCATCATATTTTGCAATCCCTTTTTCGAGAGTGCCAAACCATAAATGTCCTTTAGAGTCTTCAAAAATACTTGTTACATACTGTCCAATTTGAGAAGAAGTTTCTTCTTTAACTGTTGATTGTGCATGTACTTTCTTTGGTATAAAAGTTGACATCACGATAATCGTCATCAACAATAGTATTTTTTTCATCATGTAAAGTTACTCAATAATTTTCTAAAAAAGTTCGAAATACTTCAAAGACTATTTCTTGATATCTTTAAACTCTTTTAGAATTTGACCCTTAAACACTCTACCGATTGCATGCCTTGCACCTGAATAACCATACAAAGCATTCATAGTTCCTCTTTTCCATTTAGATTCAAAAATAATTTTACCTGATGTTGAATCTATTACATCTATTTTCCCTTTTCTATCTCCCATATTCTTCTCAATTACAGATAACATAAAGATAAAATCAGAATCTTCTTTATTACTAACGATATTTAAAGAAGTTTTGCCAACAATATAACTCTTTAGCATTTCACATGCATCATTTCCATCTACATTTACTTCACCTTCAGTGTCTTGAAATTGCAAAAACACTTTATCTCCATTGCTTAACTGTGCAGACGCAATTAATGTAGCAATTGAAAAAATAAATGTTGTAATAATTGTTTTCATATTTAATAGTTTTTTAATTTAGCACAAATATAAATAACTTCATTAAAATAATGAGCGAGTTAAAAACAAAATTAAAAGAAGAGCTAATTATACACTTAAATCTTGAAGAATTTAGTGTTGAGGATATAAAAGATGATACAGCATTATTCGGTGATGGATTAGGCTTAGATTCAATTGATGCTTTAGAGATAATTGTAATGCTTGATAATAAATTTGATATAAAAATCACAAACCCAGAAGATGGCGTAAAGATTTTCCAAACTGTCAATACTATTGCAGAATATATTGAAAGCCAAAACTAATAAATAATGAAGGTTTCTGTTACAGGTTTAGGAATTGTATCTGCAATAGGCATGAATTTAGAAGAAAATCATAATTCATTAAAAACATTAAAATCAGGAATCTCAAAAATAGAATTATTATCTAACTTAGATAAGGTGTTTTTAGGAGGTGAGATTAAACTTACAAATAAACAATTAGCAGAAATTGCTTTTCTAAATGAGAAAAATCAATGTTTACCAAGATCATTATTACTCTCATTAATAGCTGCTAAACAAGCTTGGGGGGATAGTAAACCATCTAAAAGTATTAGAACTGCAATAATTGGTTCAACTACAATTGGAGGGATGGATTTGACAGAAGATTATTTTAAAACAAAAAGAAATATTCATTCTATAGAAAACCATCCATGTAGTGTTGTTACAGATTATTTGTCAGATTATTTTCAACTTGATGGCTTTAAAACTACTATTTCTACAGCATGCTCTTCATCAGCAAATGGAATAATGTTAGGCGCAAGAATGATTAAAAATAATTTTGCGGATAGAGTTTTAGTTGTTGGTGGAGATGCATTAACTCATTTTACAGTCAATGGATTTAATTCGTTATTAATATACGATTCAGAATTGTGTAAACCATTCGACAATAATAGAAAAGGATTGAATTTAGGAGAAGCTGCTGCTTGTGTTGTTTTGGAAAATGAAAAATCAATCTCTATAACCAAAAATAAAAAAATAGCTACTGTACTTGGATGGGGAAATGCAAATGATGCATATCATCAGACAGCATCTTCACCAAATGGAGAGGGAGCGCAAAAAGCAATGCAATTAGCATTAGAGGAAGCAAATTTATCCCCTTCAAAAATAGATTATGTTAATGCTCATGGAACAGCCACCTCTAATAATGACTTATCTGAGGGGAGAGCAATTGAGAATATATTTGGAGAAAGCCAACTCTTTAGTTCAACAAAAGGATATACCGGACATACTCTGGCGGCTGCAGGTATTGTAGAATTTATATATTCCATACTTTCAATAGAAACAAACACACTCTTTCCATTGTTAAATTATAATGAAAAAATGAGTGAATTAAAAATCAGACCTATTAGTGAGTTAAAAACAGATGTTGTAATCAAAAGGGTATTATCTAATTCTTTTGGTTTTGGCGGGAATAATACAACATTAATTATTGGAGAATAATGGCTTTTATACATAAATATTCTACAATTTCAAATGGAGATACTTTCAATTTCGGAATCTTAAATAATTTAGATGGTAATAATATTACTCATCCAGATTATAAAAATGCAATTCTTGGAGTTAACCTAAGAAGAATGTCTGATATTGTTAAAATGGGTTTAGCAAACTCTATAAAATGTTTAAATGGGCATCAAGTTGATGGAGTTGTTGTTGCTACTGGGCTAGGAAGTATGCATAATACTGAACTATTTATATCCTCTTTTATTGATAATAATCAATCGATTTTATCTCCTACTCCTTTTATTAATTCTGTACACAATACAATCTCAGGAGAAATAGCTTTACATACAAAAAATCATGGTTATAACACTACTTATTCTCAAGGAGGAGTATCTTTTGAAGGTGCTTTATTAGATGCAATATTATTGACTAATGAAGGTAAAACTGTAATTATTGGCGGAGTGGATGAGTCAATCCCTATATTAAATGAAATCTTATCTAAATTGAAGTCTAAGAGGTTATTCTCTTCTGGATCATCTTTTTTCAATTTATCTCCCAACAAAAAGAATTCAATAGCAGAAGTGGTAAATTGTATTATTACAAAAAGAGAGAAACTAAACTCATTACTAGATACCTACAACTATAACCCAAAGAAAGATTTTATACTATCTGGAAACTCATCTTGTAAATATACAAATAACTTGGAGGGCGTAATTTATTCAAATTATTGTGGCACTTATATGACAAACTCTTCTTATGGCCTACAAATGGGTGTCGAGATATTAAATACCTCTAATATTTCTGAATTAAATGGTTTTAATATTCCAAAGAAATTAAATAGGATATTTGTTATAAATCATAGTTCAAATCAAGATATTGGGATTATAATTATAAAGAAATGATGCTTTTTTTATATCTAATATTACTTACAATACCTCTTTATTATATTTTTGGGGTTTTTGATATAAGAAAAAATATATATATTAACTCAATTAATTCTGGTAAAAAAGGAAGTGTTTATTTAACTTTTGATGATGGACCTGATGCTGAGCTAACTCCAATAATTTTAGATATACTTCATAAACATTGTATAAAAGCAACCTTTTTCTTGATTGGAGTTTCAATTCAGAAAAATCAAGAGATTGTAAAAAGAATTCACAAAGAAGGGCATGAAATAGGTTGCCATACTTACAATCACAAATCAACTTTTCCTCTTTATTCTCAAAATAATATGGAAATAGAGTTAATAAAAACTAATAGTCTAATAACTGCTATTACTTCAAATAAGAGTAAATTGTTTAGACCTCCTTATGGCGTTACAAACCCTAATATTAGTAAAGTGTTAAAAAAATTAGAAATGATATCTATTGGATGGGATGTACGATCATTAGATACCGTTATCTCTAACTCAATTGTATTGTACGAAAGAGTTATTAGAGGTATTGAGAAGGGTGGTTCTATTATTTTATTTCACGATAGATGTAACAGCACTATTGAAAGTTTAGAAAATATAATAAACTATTGTCAAAAAAACAATCTTCAATTCAAAACAATTACAGAGATTATAGATGAAAAATAAATTATTACTTGTAACATTTAATCTTATGACTCTATCTATATTTAGTCAGAACATCTCAATTGAGAAAAAAATTAATACTCACTTTTCTAGTCTAACGAAAATAGAATGTCAATACCAACAAAAAAAATACCTTTCAATGTTAAAAGAACCTTTAATTTCTACTGGCACCTTTACATATAACAAGGAAGGTGCAATTAGTTGGAATCAACAAACACCTTTTAAAGAAATCTTTTTAATTAATCAAGATACTGATAATAAATTTGATATGTATATTAGTAAGTTTATAATCTCAATATTAAGTGGTGATATTTTACATGATAAAAAACTATTTGTTAAGTATCTTGAAGAAGATGGAAACTATATTGTAATTATTACTCCAGTAAAAGGCGCTATGAAGAAAAAAATAGAAAGCATTTCCTTAACATTTAATAGTCATGAAGTTTCATTAAATAAGTTAGAGATAAATTCAAAAAACCAAGATATCACAATTATAAATTTCTATTAATGATTACATGAAAAAAGTTTATTCAATTACTGAAAGCGCATCAGATAATTCTGAGATTATTTACATAATAAAAATTGATTTTTCTCACCCAGTTTTTAAAGGGCATTTCCCAGGTAGACCGATTTTACCTGGAGTTATGATGTGTGATATTGTTAGAGATTTAGTTTCTGAGTCCTTAAGTACTAAAGTTCAACTATCTTTAGCAAAAAATATTAAATTTTCAAAAATGATTTCCCCTTCTCAAGACAATCATTATCGAATAAAAATAAAGACAGAGAAAAATAAGGAAACTTATAATATAAGAGGTCTAGTGTCAAAGGATGAAGAAGTTTATTTTAAAATAAATGCTGAGTACAAAGAAAAATAATATTCTTAAAAAAAAGTGGTGCGTAATAATTCCTACTTATAATAATGAGAAGACTTTAGATAAAGTAGTCTCAGATGTTTTACTTGTTTGTTCTGATGTTATTATTGTTAATGACGGATCAACTGACAAAACTTCTGAGATATTAGAAACATATATTGGTAATATATCCATACTAACACATTCTAGAAATAAAGGGAAAGGAAAGTCCTTAAGAAATGCATTTAATTTTGCAATCAATAAAGGATTTGAATATGCAATAACAATAGATTCTGATGGGCAACATTACCCTGAAGATATTCGTTTATTTATTGATAAAATCGAACTCAATCCTAACTCTATCATTGTTGGAGCTAGGGATATGACTCAAGATGGTGTCCCTAAGAAAAGTAGTTTTGGAAATAAATTCTCTAACTTTTGGTTTTGGGTAGAAACTGGAATCTCTCTTACTGATACTCAAACAGGTTTTCGTTTGTATCCCTTAAATAAGATGAAAGGAATGCGTTTTGTTACTAATAAATTTGAATTTGAGATTGAAGTAATAGTCCGAATGGCATGGAAAGGAGTTCAAGTCAAAGAGATTCCAATTAGAGTAAAATATGATGAAACAAGAGTGTCACATTTTAGGCCTTTTAAAGACTTCACTAGAATAAGCATACTTAACACTATATTCTTCATAATAGCAATATTATTTTACATTCCTCAAAGGTTCCTATTCCTTCTTTTTGGTAAAAAAAGAATCAAGAAAATTAAACAAGATTTCATCTCTCAAGAGGGCACAAAACTTCAAAAATCATTGTCAATTGGATTTGGGGCTTTTATGGGGATTACTCCTATTTGGGGATTTCAGATGATTGTTGCTGTATTTTTTGCATATTTATTTAAGCTAAACAAGGTTATTGTTTTAATTACTAGCAACATAAGTATTCCGCCATTTATCCCATTTATTCTATTTGGTAGTTATTTATGCGGACACCTTCTTATTGGTGGAGAGGAATTACGTTTCTCAAATACCATTAATTTAGACAGTATACAGTCAGTAATGAAACAATACTTGATAGGAAGTTTCGTTTTTGCAATAATATTAGGGGCTATATTTTTTAGCATCTCATATATATTAATGAGCATCAACAATAAAAACAGAAAATAAAATGAAAAAAATTTCTATTATTACTATCAAGTGGGCGTGTATTCTTCTTTCAGTTGTATTATTTTTACTTATTGGATTTGTACAATATTCCAAAAATAAGTTACATTCGACATCACCAAAAATCCCAGCTGAATATGTTTATCAGAATTTAATCATTGAAAACAATGATAGTTTATTTAAGTATGGAGAAAATTGGGCTCGTGTTAATCAATATGGTATTTGGGAAGTATCCTTAGAGGGAGATGCATTTGAAAGAGGTGTTGCGTATGGAAATTTAATTAAAGAGCCTATTCAATATCAAGAAGAAGTTTTTGTAAATAGTATAAATAAAGTTATTCCTTCAAGGTTTTACCAATGGTTCTTAAAGAATCTAATTTACCTTTTTCATGCTGATGTAAATAATTATGTATCAGAAGAATTGAAAAATGAGATATTAGGCGTTTCCTTATATTTCTCTGATAAATACGACTATATTGGTGAAAAATACATGAGAATATTGGCGTATCATGCTGCACACGATTTAGGACATGCATTAAACAATTACTCACTTGTTGGCTGTACTTCCTTTTCTGCTTGGGGAGATAATACAAAAGACGGAAATATTATTCATGCTCGTAATTTTGATTTTTATTTTGGAGATGATTTTGCAAAAGAAAAAGTAATACTGATGGTTCAACCAGACTCTGGTTATGCTTTCATATCCTATTCATGGCCAGGTATGATGGGAGTAGTTTCTGGAATGAATGAAGAAGGGCTAGCTATTACGATTAACGCTTCCATGTCCTCCCCTCCTACTTCTGCTAAATTGCCTATTTCACTTTTAGTTAGAGAAACACTCCAATTCTCAAAGAACCTAGAGGAAGCTAAAAATTATATTAACTCAAAAGAAGTTTTTGTTTCTGAATCAATCATGATGAGTTCAGCAAATGATAACAAAACTATTATCATAGAAAAAACACCTGAGAAAACAGATATTTTTGAAGACAATGAATTGATTATTTGTTCTAATCATTTTCAAAGCACTTCCTTTCTTAAGGATTCTATCAATATTAAAAATATTAAAAATACGGATTCTCAACACAGATACAATAGAGTAAATGAATTAATAAATAAGACCTCTATTTTAGATGTCAAAACCTCTGTTGAAATTTTAAGAGACAATAAAGGACTTAATAATAAAGAAATTGGATTTGGTAATTCCCATGCAATAAATCAATTATTAGCTCATCATGGGATTGTATTTGAACCAAAAAAGAAGAATGTATGGCTTTCAACCCCCCCCTATCAATTAGGTGATTTTATTTGTTATAATTTGGATAGCATTTTTTCATCTGACAACTCTAAGATTATGCAAATTATCAAAGAAGATTCTTTCTTGGACACAAAAGAATATGACGATTTTGAAAAGCATAAAATAATCAGGAATAAATTAAATGATTATATCATTTTTAACACTCAAGAGCCTCAATTTGATAAAAATGAATTTATCCGTTTAAATCCTAATAGTTATAATACTTATTTTATTCTAGGAAGATTTTATTATAAACGAGAGGAATATAAAAAAGCAAAAGAAATGTTTGAACAAGCATTACAGAAAGATTTACCTTCTCAATCTTTAAATAAAGAAATAGAAAATTATCTAATTTTGTGTTCTGAAAAAAATAATTAGATTTGGTCAATTAAAAAATCACATTATGAAAAGAGTATTATTTATTATAATTGTATCCTTAAGCGTTCAGTCTCTTTCCGCTCAATCTTCTTTTTCAGAAATTAAAAAGCAGCATTCCTGGGCATGTGTAGGGATTGATTTTTCAAATGTTAAATTTCTAGGGCGTGATGGATTTAATAATCCACAAAAGATAGTTGAACAACATTTTTTATCAATTAATCAATTATTATTTAATGAACGAGATAAATATAATATTAAAAAGGCATTCAAACTAAAAAATCACTTTTTTCTAATTGGTGATTACTTTGACATTAAAAACACACAAATAGAAACAGAAAATATCTTTGCCGACCGATCATATATATTAGATTATGAAAAAATTGAAAAGATAATTGTATCCTATAATTTTCATGACATTAAACAAGACATTGTACTCCTATTCATTGCTGAAAGACTAGATAAAGTAAAGGCTGAAGGAGTATTTTGGGTAACGCTTATTAATTCTAAAACAAAAGAAATTATCTTAACCGAAAGAATAATTGGGAAACCTGGTGGAATTGGATTTAGGAATTACTGGACCAATGCAGTTTATGATATCATTAAACAAATTAAAAAGAAAAAATACAAGCAATGGAAAAAAAGGTAATTATAAAAAAGCTAATGCTAACCTTTGTTGTTAGTTTATTGTCATTAGCATCTTTTGCGCAAGATGCTAATGATTATTTTGTAAGAGGAGCAAAAGTATATATTGAATCTAATAATGAAAATGTTATTGAACATTCAAATGACAAAATACTCTTATGGGGATATTGGAAAACTGTCAATTCAAAAGAACAAGCAGATTTCATCTTAAATCTTGATGCAAATTTCTCAATATTTTATACTATAAACGCACAAGCAATTACAAAAGACAACAAAATCATCAAACGCTTTAAATCCAAAAACTCATTTAAAAGCCTAGATGCAAACCCTAAGAGAGGTGCGGTAAAGGCATTATTTGATAAAGAAATAATTCCCTTTACTCATGGATTGTATTAGCTTAATGCTTCCCCAAGAATTTCTGTAGAAGTTGATTTATCTAAAATACCTAGATGAAGTTTGAATTGATTCTTAAAGACTTCAACCCATCCAACAATATTAATTTCTGTTCTATTTCCATTTAATAGAATATTTGAATATTGAGAAAGCAATTCATAGTCTAGCTCTTCATTAATAAAGAATACTCCTTCACTTTGCCATTTATGTTTAATTGAGATCTCTCCAATCACTATGTTTGGTAAAGTATAAACAAAAGTTGCAGGGCTGACACTTTTTTTCCTAATTCCATCTTGATGTTTAATATCTGTATCTAAACTACTTGATTTGTTTTGGAGAATAATTCCTGTCTTTTTTTTATTGTTAAATAGTTCTGAATTCTTTCTGTATAGTAATTCTGTTCCGATCATTCCTAATTTACATAAATTGTCCATCTTAAAGAATTTAGGATAATCTAAATCAAGTTCATAATACATCTTTTTCAAGAAGATGTCAATATCTAGATGTAATAGTTCATTACTAAATTTTACTGAAGTCTCAGATTTATTAAATACAATTCCTGTCATATTTTTTGAATTATTGCAGACGCATTAAATCCTCCAAATCCTGATGAAGTTTTTAGGATTGTGTTAATTTCCAATTTTCTGTTCTCAGTTAGGATATCTAATTCTTTCTCAAAACTTTGGCTGTTAAACCCTTTGCATTCTAAAAGTAGGTTGTTTCTCATGCTTTGCAGGCTGACTGCAACTTCTATTACACCAGCTGCACCTAGAGTGTGTCCAAAAAATCCTTTTAAACTATTAATAGGAGTGTTATTAAACCCTAATTTCGAAAAAGCTGTTGCTTCCATTCCATCATTATATACGGTTGCTGTACCATGTGCATTTATAAAATCAATATCCTCAACACTTAAATTGCAAATCTCTAATGAATTTTCAATTGATCTTATCAGTCCTTCTGCATCTCTATGAGGTGCAGAGATATGGTTAGCGTCATTAATTGAGCATCCACCTAGAAATCTAAAAGGAGTATAATTAAAAACATTTTCATTTTTACTCATTATTATTGTTGATACTGCTTCTCCTATATTTAATCCTTTTCTGTCTTTATCGAATGGTTTACAAGGAGCACTACTTAATGCATAAAAGGATGTAAAACCTTCAATTACAAAGTTAGACGCTAAATCACCACCACAAATAATTACATTCTCGAAAAAACCATTACTTAGCATGTCATTTGCAATTATTAATGATTGTAGTCCAGAAACACAAGCAGTAGAAAGTACAATTCCTTTGTCAATACAATCAAATTCGTGTGATAATTCGTGTGACAAATAATATAGGTGAGCCTTACTAATATTAGAATTGATTAAATTAATTTCCCCCTTTGTTGTACTGACTATTAGTAGAGTCCTTGTCTTAGATAAGTAATCTTTATTGATTTTTGAAATACTCTCTAAAATAGACTCTCTCATTAAAGGAAGAAGTTCCAATTCATTTGGAGTAAAAGACGATTGAATAACTCCTCTCTTTTCAGCTAATGAAGTGATTCCTGAAGAAATTTTTCTAAATACATCTTCAGCACTTTTTCCTAAAGGGGAGACGATACTTTCTGCTCCTATATACATATTAGATTTCAATAAATACTTTCAACTCACAATTTGCAATAATAATATTATCTACCTTACATGTTCCATTTACAACTATAATATTTCCTATTTGATTTGTAATAATAATTTTTGTTGTGATGATTTCTCCAACTTTTGGCAATCTTTCAATTTTCATATTTTTAACAGAAGCAATATATCCCAAAAGAGGTTTCCTTCCCAATTCAAAAGTCTGTATTCCCATCCTGGCAGCTGATGATTGAGCAATATGTTCTATCAAGCCTGATGACTGAAACAAATCGTCTTCAACAAAAATATTGTCATTCAGTATTGTTAATGTAGTGATAGTCTCTTCATTAGAATGATTGATAACATTATCGATCATGATTATTGGCTCTCTTTGAGGAATAATTGATTGAATATTCATAAGTTATTTACTTGTATCAAAGATATTAAAGTAATTAAACCACTGCTCTGGATATTCTGTTAATTTATCAGATAAAACCATTGAAAATTCATTTGCAATAATCTGAGGGCTATTTGATGTTTTTGGTTTTGTAGCAGAAAAATGATACTTATATTGACTCTTTTTTACTGCAAATACAAATGTATATGGAATATCTAATTTTGAAGCTATAGAAAACGGACCTAACGGTAGGTTAATTTCTTGATTAAATAATTTTGAAGTGACTGTGCTAGCCCCCTCAATAAATCTATCAGCATGAATGCAAATTAATTCCCCATTATCTGCTGCCAACTTAATTTTGAATAAATGTGACAAATCTTCTTTTATGGCAATTATTTTATAATTACTCTTTCCGATATCTCTAGCAACTAATTTCTTTATTTTCTCAGCTTCTCCATCATACATTACAACATTTACAACTCCTTTCTGTTTTTTTAATAACTCTCCAGCTATATTCCAACTTCCAATATGACCACTAATAAGAATTGCTGATTGATTGTTTTGAATTAAATCAATCAAATAACCTTCACCCTCTTGAGAATACGAATAATTACTCCCAAATCTTGTTAGAATAGCAAAATTATCAATCAATGTCTTTCCTAAATTAAGAAAATTCTGGTAAATCAAAAAATAAAGATTATTTGATCTTAAATTCGGGAGTTTCTGAAATGTTAGAAGCAAATTTGTTCTTGCTTCTGATAAAAGAATAAAGTAAAAAGGAACTGTAAAATACAATAAGAAGTAAGATACTGATACCCCAAATTTCTTAATAAAAAAAATAAAAATACTATAGCCTAAAACAGATCCTTTTGTTCTTCCAGACCATTTACTCATTAATTTTTATAGAAATTAAATTATAAAAATCATCAAAAGTAACAACTTTCTGAAAATCTTCAGCAGTAAGTTTTACACCAAAATTCTCTTCAACAAAAACAACTAAATCAACATAATCTAAACTATCTAAATCTAAAGTTTCTCTAAAGTTAGCTTTTCCTATTATCAAACCTTTTTCAACTTCAAATTCTTCAACTAGAACTTCATTTGTTATTTTACTTATTTTGCTAAGATTCATATTTTTTAATTATAAGGTTAGAGTTAGTACCTCCAAATCCAAAAGAATTTGACATAATTGTATTTAGTTCTTTTTTAAAAGGTTTTGCAATAATATTAATTTTTGACAAAGATTCATCAGCTTTATTAAAGTTTATATTTGGTGCAATAAAATTATTCTGCATCATTATGATAGAATAAATAATTTCACTTGCCCCAGACATCCAGCATTCATGACCTGTCATTGATTTTGTAGAGCTTACAGGAGTATTGAAATCTTTAAAAATTGAATAAATAGCTGCTGCCTCACACTCATCTCCTAGAGGAGTAGATGTAGCATGAGCATTAATATAATCTATTTCAGCAGGACTTACACCAGCATTCTTTAACGCCATATCAATTGAGCGAACCTGACCATCCACATCTGGAGCACTAATATGCTTACCATTAGATGAAAATCCATAACCAACAACTTCTGCCAAAATAGGAGCCTTCCTTTCCAAAGCTGAATCTAATGACTCAAGAATTAAAGTTGCACCACCACCACTTGGAATCAAGCCATCTCTTTCTTTATCAAAGGGTTTTGATGCTTTTTCTGGTTCATTTTCATTAATTGAAAAAACTCCTAAACCATCAAAACTTCCGAAAGCATGCGGATTTACTTCTTGAGCACCTCCGCATATTATTGTATCTTGCATTCCAGATTTTATCAAGTTATATGCCGTTCCAATTGAATGCCCACCAGAAGAACAAGCTGCACTTATTGTGAAATTAATACCCTTTATTCTAAAGATAGTTGATAAATTCATTGTAACAGTACTATTCATTGACTGAAAGATAGAGCCAGAACCTAATAAAGTTGTATCTTTTTTTATGCGAATTTTATCAATACTTTCCATTACCGCCTTTGCTGACGAGTCATTTCCAAAAATCATTCCAATGATATTGTTATCTAAAAAATTATCATCTATTTTTGCGCTATCTAAAGCTTCTTTAGTTGACACATATGCATATATAGCTTCTTCTGCTAAGCTAACCCTCTGTCTTCTTGATAAATCTCCTTTTAAATTAGGAATATCAAGAATTCCAGTAAGAGCTGATCTATATCCCATTTCTTTTCTTTCAGGATCATAACCTATTCCACTTTTACCATCCATTAAGGACTTAGTAACTTCCTGAATATTATTCCCAATACAAGAATATATTCCTACCCCTGTAATAACAACTCTTCTTCTCATAATTTACGAATAAATCCCACCATTAATATTAATCACTTCACCTGTAATATATGCGGCTTTATCTGAGGATATAAAACTAACCAAATGAGCGATCTCTTCAGCTTTACCAAATCTCCTTAAAGGGATAAACTTTTTTAATTCTTTTTCAGGTAAATCTTTTGTCATATCACTATGAATAAATCCCGGGGCAATTGCATTAACAGTAATACCCCTTCTAGCAACTTCCTGTGCTAAAGATTTTGTAGCTGCTATTAATCCTCCTTTAGCAGCTGAGTAATTTGTTTGTCCTGAGTTGCCTTTTAGTCCAGAAATAGATGCTATATTAACAATCCTACCTTTTCTAAGCTTAATCATATCTTGAAGAACTATATTCGTTACATTGTAGAATCCCCTTAAACTAATATCTACCACATCATTCCAATCATCTTCTTCCATCCAGAGCAATAAATTATCTTTAGTAATGCCAGCATTATTCACCAATACTTCAATAGAGGCTTCAGGATTATTGTCTTTCCAAGTACTTAGCTTACTTAGTACTTCAGTATGATTTTGCACTTTAAACTGCAATGCAACAGCAGAACCTCCTGCCTCAGCAATAATTGCAACCGTTTCATTTGCAGCAGTTTCATTAGATGAATAATTAACAATAATGTGATATGAGTGATCTTTAGCTAATTGAATTGCTATTGCTCTTCCTATACCCCTTGAACCGCCTGTAACTAAAGCACATTTTTTCATTTTATATTTTACTGATTTATATTTTTATAATAGTACAAATTTAATATTTTTGATAAACTAAATTTAATTATGAAGAGCTTTTTATTGTGGTGGATTGATTTTTGGAGGCTTAAGCAAAAATTATTTATTTTCTTTTTGATCTTAACTGTTGGATTCCTTGTTTTAACTGCATTAAAAATCAATCTAAATGAAAATATAAATCAAGTTTTTTCAGATAAAGAGATTTCAAAAATATTAACTGGATCTGAGAGTCAAAAAGTCTTTATTTCCATTAATACTGAGAATTCAGAATTTGAAATTGATGAAATTAAAGAAGCTGTTTTATTTGAACTATCTAATAATAATCAATTAACTTTTTTAACAGAACAAGAAGATAAATCCTCTTTTTTAGATATTTTTTATCAGAACATTCCATTTTATTTAGAAGATTCTGACTATACTATTATTAAGAATAAAATCTTTAATCTGGATTCTATTCTAACGAGAAATCATAGATCGTTATTTTCACCATCTTCAGATATTAAAAAAAGAATTATTTTTAAAGATCCATTAGGGTTTATGAGTTTAGTAACGAATAAGTACAAAGATGCATTTAATATCTCAAATTATTCAAAATCAGCATCCTCAAAAGATGCGATACTAATAGGCGATTTAACAAGCAATAATATAGCTCATGTCACTCCTGTTTATGAAGCCTTACAACTAATTAAAAACAAATATAAAAGCAATAATATAGATATCTCTTTCTTTTCAATTTCATTTATTCCTGTAGTAAATTCAATGCAAATTAAAAAAGATCTAAAATTAACATTGTCTTTTACAATCATTCTTATTCTTTTAATCCTATTAGTTGTTTTTAGAAGTTATGTTTTACCGTTTTTATTTGTTCTTCCTGCTATATTTGGAATGGTTTTTTCTTTAGCATTAATTTATTGGTTTAGAGGAGGGATTTCTGCCATTGCATTGGGTTCAGGTGCAATTATCTTTGGTATTGTGATTGATTATTCTTTTCATTTTTTCTCTCATCAAAAACATAATAAGAATAATAGCAAAACAATAATAGAGCTTTACAAACCTCTCCTATTTAGTGCATTTACAACTATAATGGCTTTTTACGCCCTAACTCTAACGCACTCAAAAGTATTAAATGATTTTGGCTGGTTTGCTACATTTGGTCTAATTGGCTCACTTCTTTTCGTTTTGTTAGTGCTTCCAGTAATTAGTCCTATTCCAAAAATATCTAACAAACACCATGAATTTAGCCTTACAATTCCGAATAAACTAGGTAAATATCTTGCACTCGGAATATTAGTATTAACTGTTTTTTTCGTATTCAAAGTAGGTGACGTTTCTTTTGATTCAAATATTGAACATTTGAACTTTTTTCCTGAAGAACTAAAAAATGCCGAAAAAAATCTTCTTGACATTAATTCGGAAGATGACAAGAGTATCTTATTATTTGTAGAGGGTGAAAATAAAGAGATTACCAAAGAAAGAAACTTAGACCTACTTTTCCTCTTAAAAAGCCTTAAAGAAGAAAATAAGATTACTAAATACTCTAACCATTCTCTTTTAAACTTAGCAGAAAGAGATATAACAAATAAGAAACGAGTCTGGGATGATTTTTGGAAAAAGAATCAAAAAATTCTCAAAAAAAAGATTGATAATTTTTCTTTAAAAAATGATTACCATAAGCATGCATTTAATGATCTTTTTGGATTAATTGATTCTAATACTGAATTCACTCCTTTATTATCAAATGAAGATGTTTTAAATGAATTAACTGAAGAGAACAGAAAAGGCTGGATTGCTAAAAGCATGATTACTGTCAAGAAAGAAAATAAGCAAGCGGTTGTTAAATTTTTAAAAGAGAATAACATAAAATATATCGACAAAGCAGGAGTTGCAAGCAAGATGCTTATTGATATAAAAGATGATTTTAACTTTCTATTGTTTTACTCTGGAATATTAGTATTTCTAACATTACTTTTGATTTATGGAAGATTTGAATTAGCACTAATAACCTTCCTTCCAATGCTTATTAGCTGGATTTGGATCTTAGGCATATGTGCAATCCTAGAAATCCAATTTAATTTTGTAAATATTATCATCTCTACTTTAATATTTGGAATTGGTGATGATTTTGCAATATTCATATCAGATGGTTATTTAAAAAAATATAAAACAAATAATGACACAATAAGAGTTAACCTAAAGAGCATATTTTTATCAGCATTAACAACAATTATTGCTCTAGGGTCACTGATGTTTGCAAAGCACCCTGCAATAAATTCTATTGCTCTCATTTCAATTATTGGGATGATTTCAATACTAATTATCTCATTCTTTCTTCAACCATTTCTTTTTAAATGGTTAATCATTAATCGAACCGATAAAAAGTTAGCTCCAATTACTCTTTCCAACTTCTTTTCGTCTTTATTTTCATACACATTATTTGTTGGAGGAAGTTTATTTTTATCTTTACTCTCTTTGTTAGTAGCTTTTATACCCTATAGTAAAAAGTTTTTCAAACCATTGTTTCATTTCTTAATACAAAAATTGTGTTGGTTAATTCTTTTTTTCGCGCTTAATGTTAGACGTAAAGAATATAACAATGAACATCTTAATTTTTCAAAACCATCACTACTAATTGCTAACCATCAATCATTTGTTGATATTTTACAACTGTTAATGTTAAGTTCTAAAATAGTTTTGGTGGTTAAAGATTGGGTGTATTATTCTCCTATTTTTGGGAGATTGATTAGATATTTAGATTTTGTTACAATATCTAATGGAATTGAAAATAATCTAGAAAGCATTCAACAATTAATAGATAAGGGCTATTCTATTATGATTTTTCCTGAAGGGAGTAGGAGTCAAACTGAAAAATTAGGAAGATTTCATAAGGGCACTTTTTTAATTGCTGAAAAATTAAAATTAGATATTACCCCAATTTTATTACACGGATATGGCAATGCTATTAGAAAAAATGATTTTCTTATCAAAAAGTCTATTGTCAGCTATAAAGTATTACCAAGAATCTCATGGAATGATGAAAAATTTGGAGTTGGATATAGAGATAGAAGCAAGGAGATTAAGAACTATTTTTCTAAAGAACTTAGTGAATTTATTAAAGAGAGAGAGGATACAAATTATTTATATGGAAATATCCGATCAAATATTGATTATAAAGGCCCTATTGTTGAATGGTATTATAAAATAAAATGGAGATTAGAGAAAAATAATTACGCATATTATGATTCATTAATATCAAGCAATGCAAAGGTATATGATTTGGGTTGTGGATATGGCTTCTTAAGTTGTTTTCTGCATTTAAGATCTGAAGACAGAGAGATAATAGGAATAGATTATGATTCTGATAAGGTTAATATAGCACAGAATTATTTTATGTTTAAAAATCTACCCAACTTAAGATTTAGTGATCAAAATATTTTAGATGCCAAATTAGAAAATCCTGATGTAATTTTACTAAATGATGTATTGCATTATTTGGATAAAAAATCTCAATCATCTGTATTGATTAATTGTTTTAAAAATCTAAATGAAAATGGTGTAATTTTAATTCGTGAAGGAGAAAAAGAAAATAAGAACCATATCTTTACAAAGTTCACAGAATTACTGTCAACTAAATTTTTTAGATTTAACAAGGCTGATATTGAATTAAGCTTTATCTCAGGTTTATACCTTAATGATTTAGCAAAGCAATTTAACTTTAAAATTGAAGAGTTTAAACATTCTAAAATAACATCTAATAAACTGTTTATATTAAGAAAGTGATGAAATATGATTTTATAATAATTGGCGGAGGAATGAGTGGTTTGTCTTGTGCCTATATTTTAGCTAAAGAAGGGAAAAAAGTAATTGTTTTAGAGAAAAACTCTCAATTAGGTGGTGGACTTCAAATTTTCTCAAGAGATAAAACAATGTTTGAAACTGGAGTTCATTATGTAGGTGGATTAAGTGAAGGTCAAACATTAAATCAACTATTTAAGTACTTAGGTTTAATGGATAAAATTAAAATCAAACAAATGGATAAAGAAGGCTTTGATAAAATCCATTTTGGTAATGAGAAAAAATATTACTCACTAGGGCAGGGATACGACACGTTTATAAAGAACTTAATTGTAGACTTTCCCCATCAAGAAAAAGAAATTAATGAATACTGTAAAAAAATAAAAGATGTATGTAGCGAATTTCCTTTATATAATTTAGAAGATCAAACTACCTACCCAGTTTCTACTAATGAGATGGAGGGTGTTTCTGAAGTTATTGAAACGATAATATCAGATGAAAGATTACAAAATGTGTTAGCAGCTCAAAATATATTATATGCAGGGAAAAAAGATGTAACACCTTTCTATGTACACGCAATTATAGTAAACTCATATATTGAATCTGCATGGCGTTTTGTAAATGGCAGCTCTCAAGTTGCACGTATTCTTGCCACATCAATAAAATCTATGGGAGGAAAGGTTCTTAAAAATACAGAAGTAGTTGCCGCAACAATTATAGACAGAAAAGTAAATACAGTAGAATTAGAAGACGGCACATTATTAGAAGTAGAAAATATAATTTCCAGCTTACATCCTTTAGAAACAATTAAAATTTTTGGAGAAGAGAACTTCAAAAAAATTTATACGAATAGAATAAATAAAATTAAAAACTCAATTTCATCATTTGGAGTTAACATCTGTTTTAAAAAGGATACATTCCCATACCTAAATCATAATATTTATCATTTTGAGGGAGGGGTATGGGATGCAGATGTATACACTCAAGAAAATTGGCCAAAAGGACTCTTTTTATGTTTTCATCCCTTAAAAAATAATTCTAAATTTACTGATGGATGTTCCGTTCTAACATATATGCATTATGATGATGTAAAAAAATGGGAAAAGACTTTTAGCACTCATTTCAAGAAGAATGATAGAGAGGCAAATTATGAGGTATTTAAAAAAGAATATGAAGAGAAAGTAATAATATCTTTAGAAAAAATGTACCCAAAGATTAGGAGTTGTATAAAATCAGTACACAGCTCCACTCCTTTAACATTAAGAGATTATAATGCCACTCCTTTTGGAACACTATATGGATTTCAAAAAGACAAAAACAACCCTCTACGAACCTATATCCATACTAAAACAAGTGTGAAAAATTTATATCTAACAGGACAGAGTGTTAATCTTCATGGGGTTTTAGGAGTAACTATTAGTGCATTACTAACGTGTTTTAATTTTATTGATAGCAAAAAACTAATGCATGAGATTAAGGAGGCTAAATAGCACATTAATATTATTATTTCTCTCCTTTTTAGTAAAAGGACAAGTTTCGGGACATATATATAGCTCTGTCACAAAACAACCATTGCCATTTTGCAATATTATATGTAAATCTACTAATATTGGTACTATTACTGATTTAGGTGGGGGATTTGAAATTAATACTACACTAGGTTCAACATTAGATATTTCTTTTATTGGCTATAAATCAAAGAAAATAATTGTTAATAATACAAATATTGGGAGTGTCTATTTAGACTTACAATCTAATATGATTGCTGAAGTAAGGGTTTTGAGGAAAGAGGATCCTGCTGTTGCTCTAATGAAAAAAGTAATTAAAAGAAAGCAACTTTTAAGACCTCAAGGAAATATTAAAGGTATGGAAGTGCAAGTTTTATCAAAGGTATATTTGTCAGATCCAAATAATAAATTTATTGGTCTTAAAAAATCAAAATTATTTGGGAAGATGTCAGATGGAATGATTGATGGGGTTCCTTTTTTCATGTCAGAAAAAAGATTACTTAATGATAGTTTAATAAGTCAGCAAAATTACGGTGTTGGTATTGAAAATGATTTTTTTGTAAATTATATTAATTCATTAAATTTTAATTTTGATATCTATGATGATTTAATTAATATAATGGGGACAAGTGTTACAAGTCCAATATCTACTAATGCATTTTCTTTTTATAAATATTATCTTGTAGATAGTTGCTTCTTAAATAATAGTTATTGTTACAAGGTAAGATTAACCAAGAAAAGGAAGGGAGATGCTATATTATTAGGTGATATCTGGATAGAAAAAAACTCTTTTATAGTTAAAAAAACAGATGTTTCATTAGAAAATAAATATATTAATCTTTTGGAAGAATTTAAGTTCTCTCAGAATTTTGATAAAAAAGAAGAGGTGATCTTTGAGTCTAGTAATAGCGTTGAATTTACAATATCAACAGCTGACATTCCATTAATATCAGATTCGATATCATTGAAAATAAACAAACAAATAAGAAGATTTAAATTTAAAGAAAGTAAGGATGTAAAAGATTCAACATTAAATACAGAAGAAATCTTATTTGAGATTGCAATAATTGATTCTTTAAATAATGATCCTCATATTAAATTAATTACAGAATTAAGTAAACTATTTATAACTTCATATCATACTATTGGAAAAATAGATATAGGTCCTATTTACGATATGTACTCTAGTAATAAGGCAGAAGGAGTCAGGCCGTTAATCTTATTTAGAACAAATAAATATTTTATGAATAATTTATTAATCTCTAATTATATTGGGTATGGATCTTCAGACAAACGTTATAAATATGGTTTTGAGTTTAAAATAAGAGATACGGAAGAAAAGAGTTTAGAACTTGCATTAAGCTATAAAAATCATATTGAGAGCATGGGTGACCAATATATATATAGAGTCTTACATCCTAACGTATTTCAAGCTTCAGGTAATGATGTGTTCACCTCTTTGTTTGGTGGAATGCAAGAAGATAAAATGTTATATTTTATACAAAGCAGGGCTTCAATCAAGAAAGAGTTTGGTAATCTGGACGTGTCTACATATTTTTCTGATAAAAGAATTGAGAAAAATATGAATCTTTTAAATAGTAATGATATCCATCAGTCAACTGTAGGATTTAGTTTTCGGTTTTCTAAATCAAAGAAAGTAAAAAATCATTTCAATACTTATAATATAAAATCTACCGTTCCTCTTTTTTCTGGGGATATAGCTATTTCTGATAAGCAATATTTTAGTTCTGATTACAATATCATAAAAGCTAAATTAATAGTTAGACAAAATGTCAATACCACTTTTCTTGGCAGAACTAGATATATATTAGATATGGGGTACTATAAAGTAAGTAATGAGACACCTTTAATATTTTTAGAGTATCATAGAGGTAATAAATCGTACATTTATGATTTAACAAAATCATCATTAATGAATCCAAATGAGTTTGTTAGTGATCGGTATGTTGCATTTTATCTTGATCAGCATTTGAATGGTCGAATTTTTAACCACATCCCTTTATTAAATAGATTAGAAATAAGAGAAACAATTACAACTAATATTGTTTTTGGAAATTTACATAATACATTTCAAAGGAATAATCTTTCTGATCTTACGTATGCATTAAATTATAGCACTCCATATGTAGAAGTGGGGGTTGGAGTAGAGAATATTCTCAAATTAATTAGATTAAATTTTATGTGGAGATTAACATATTTAGATAAACCTGAATCGGTACCTTTTGGTATTACTGGAGGTATTTATTTTTCCTTATAATCACTTATTCTGAAAATAATCTTGCTAAATTTCTAACAGATTGTTTGTGCCTTGTTACAAATGGATTTGATTTATCCCACGCATAACCTGCAAGAACAGAACATATCTGTTTTTTAACTTTTTCATCAATAATATCTGAGAAAAATATTTTGTGTAAAGATCCATCATACCATGCATCTATATAAGTTCGAAATACTTCAATGCCATTTAAAATTGGCACTGAATACTCTAAATCCCAATCAATTTTTTCTCCTTTAAGTTGTTTGCTCGCTAATTTCCCTGCAAGTATTCCTGATTCAGTTGCAAAAGTTACGCCTGCAGAGAAAATTGGATCCAAGAATTCAGTTGAATTTCCAGTTAAAACATATCCGGCCCCATGAAGTTGCTTTACGGCAATAGAGTAAGCGGAAATCATAAGAGGCTCAAAAATCATGTCGGAATTTTGAAACCTAGCCTGCAATAATGGTTCGTTATTAATTAATGATTTTAATCTTTCAGTAGGCGTCCCCTTATATTTTTCAAGATAATCAGGATTCCCAACAAATCCACATGATGTATTCCCATTTGAAAAGGGAATTACCCATATCCAAACATCAGGTTTATGAGAAATTGCAATAATTTTATTAGAATCTTCAGTATTTGGTCTATTTAAGTCTTTGAAATGAGTAAATATTGTCGATCTATTTGGCTGTGTAGATGGATAATTTAAATCTAATAATTTTGGAATTACTCTACCGTATCCACTTGCGTCAATAATAAATTTTGCTTCTATTTTTTTTTCAACACCTCTCTTGTCTTTAACTATTGTTGTAGAGTCTGTTCCGTTAAACTGAATGTCGATAACTTCAGACTCATAATCAATAGCAACACCAATTGATTCTACTTTATCTGCAATTACTTTATCAAATTTATCTCTAGGAACTTGCCAAGTCCACTCTTTCCCTTTTGTAAATTGTTCCGAAAAATTAAACTCACATCTCTGTTCTCCCTTAAGAAAAATAGCCCCATTTTTTACTTGAAAATTATGTTTTTTTAATTCTTCTAGCACTCCAGCCTCTTCAAAATGATCCATACACCGTGCTAACAAACTCTCACCAATAACAAATCTTGGGAATTTAGTTTTCTCTATAATTTTAACGTTTAATCCACTTTTATTAGCTATTGCTGCTGCCATTGTACCTGATGGACCAGCACCAATCACTAATACATCTACTTTTTCCATTTCATCAATTATTTAACCTTAATTCTAATAATGTATGATGGTTACCCAAGGAAGATCTACTCACAACATCTAGATTAGTTTTCTCAATTATTTTATTAAAGGTTTTTTCAGAATACATTCTACTGTTACCATTTGCTATTGAAGTAAAATATAATGAGGTTCCTAACAAGCAGTATTCAGCACTTTCAAATTTCTGATTATCCCAAAATGTTTCATTTATCAAAATTCTTGTTTCTTTATTTATACTTTTTGAAATATTATTTAATATTAATGCTATTTCATCCTCAGAAAAACAATCTAAAAATTGACTCATCCAAATTACATCCGTATTAAAAGAAAAATTCATTTCCTTATCTAGTATATTTTGCTCAACAAAAGTAACTCTATCAGAAAAACCTTTTGCTTTAATATTCTTGTTAGCTTCAATTAATTGTTGCTTTAAATCAATAATTGTTGCTTTGATATCATTGTCATAATTACATACCTCAATTATAAACTTTCCTGTATTCCCTCCTATATCAATAATAGATTTTGGTGATGAAGAGAAAATTATCTTCATTGATTCTTTAAAAATATTATCTGAATAAAAGTGATCAAACTCAAGCCAACTTTTCAAAACATCCTTAGGAAGATCCAAGAGTCCTTCATATAAGGTATCCCAATTACCAAACTCCTTTAATCCAACTGGCTTACTCTCTTTTATTGATTCAGTCATATGAAATGCTCCTTTATAACAAACATCTTGAACAAAGTTCAAATTGGTAGATGTCTGAGAGTCATTAAGAATAAAAAAGCCCACTGTTCCAATTGCGAATTCATCATTTTCATTTCTTTCTGACACCTGAACCTTACAGCACATATCTAAAAGAATTCTCACACCATATTCAGAGACATCAAGACCTTTTGCTATATCCTCAACCAAATTAAATCCTTTGTTCTCATTCAGAAACTGTAGTATTCCCAATCTTTTTACCGCAACTACTGCTTGAAATACAATTGGGTAAAATGTTAACATTTGAGCTTGACTCATTGCTTCAAATGCATTTAATTTCTTTTTTCTATGCTCCATTATTTCTTAAAAAATCTTCTACTAATTTTATTTTATTATAATAAATATCATCCTCACTAACATGACTACCAATAAGTTGAATAATTGAATTCAAAGTACCATTGGTAGAATCACAAACTCTTTCTTTTACTTTCAATATTTCAAGTGCTTTCACGCATGCAATAATTTGTATACTTATTACCTGAAATGCATTGTCAATTACTTTTTTAGTAATTAAAGCAGAATTTGTCCCCATACTAACAATATCTTGATTATCATTATTGCAAGTGATAGAATGAATACTCATTGGATTTGATAACATTTGATTTTCTGCTGTAGTAGATGTTGCTGTAAATTGAACTCCCTGCATTCCATAATTCAACCCTAATTTACCGATATTTAAGAATGGTGGT
>Ga0233426_10001194_pt1 | contig 24608 bp, 22 predicted proteins | sample SI_118_April2016_6_FD_179875 | JGI IMG/M metagenome (GOLD analysis project Ga0233426, IMG submission 179875) | Seawater microbial communities from Saanich Inlet, British Columbia, Canada - SI_118_April2016_10_MG | ecosystem: Environmental > Aquatic > Marine > Inlet | place: Canada: British...
GTTTAGAAGATGTAGCTGAATTTGGAATGAACGATACGTGTGGGTTGTTAGTGAACTCTAGTCGTGGAATCATTTTTGCTTCATCAGGAGAAGATTTTGCAGATCAAGCAAAAGTTGAGTCGGAGAAGATTCAACAAAAAATGGAAGCGTTATTAAGATCAAAAAATCTTATCTGATTTAATTTAGTCTTTTGAAAACAAATACATTTAATGGAAATCATTAAATGTGAGAGAAGAGATATTACACCTAGTTTGGAAATTTGGACTGTTAAACCATTTTGATTGTTATTCAACAAATGGAGAAAAAGTACAAGTGATTTCTGTAGGAACGCATAATGACCAAAACGCCGGTCCTGATTTTTCAACCGCTAAAATTAGAGTAGGTGAAACTTTGTGGGTAGGTCATGTAGAAATTCACACTAAAACATCCGATTGGTATTCTCATTTGCATCATTTTGATAAAGCATATCAAAATGTAGTACTTCACGTTGTTTACGAAGATGACTGTGGAGATATCGAAGGGACCAAACAGTTTCCAATATTAGAATTGAAGAAATGTGTCGATCCACAAGTTTGGGAAAGAATTTTAAAAATAGAAAAGTCAAAAAAGATAATTCCTTGTTCAGGATGGCTATCAACCGTTAACGCATTAGATTGGATTTCATGGCAAGATCGCTTACTAGTTGAGCGCTTTGAAAGAAAAGCCAAAGAGGTTGAAGTTTTGTTACAACTAAACAATAAAAATTGGGAGGATGTAAGTTTTCAATTATTAGCAAAATCCCTTGGAGGAACTGTTAATCAAGAGCCTTTTTTGATTCTCACAAGACTCTTGCCGTTAGAAGTGTTGAAAAAACATAGGAATGATATTTTAGTTATAGAAAGTATTATGTTTGGAGTAGCTGGTATGCTAAACGATCATTTTTCAGATTTGTATCCTAAATCATTAAAATCAGAGTATCTCTTTTACAAACAAAAATTTAGACTAGAAGAAATGGAGCGTTTTTGGTGGAAATGGTTACGGTTACGTCCTGCCTCATTTCCTACAATACAGATAGCAATGTTAGCTTCGCTTATTTGTAATGTTTCTCGATTGGAGAATGTTTTTGAAATTAGAAGTTTTAAAGCATTTAAAAAGATGATGCAAGCCAATACATGTTTAACTTCTTATTGGGAGAATCATTACACATTTGATGTCGTTTCAAAAGAGAAGCCGAAAAATTGGGGTGATGATTTATTAAGAAGAATTTTCATTAATGCGATTATTCCATACCAAATTGCAAGAGCTAAGGTAATGGGGACTTTTTCAGCCGAGATAATACTGGATACTTTAATTGAATTGAAGCCGGAAAATAATAAAATAACTAGGATGTGGAAGGCTTTAGGTTTAAAGGTTAATTCAGCATATGAAAGTCAGGCATTAATACAATTAAATAAAGAATATTGTTCTCAAAAAAAATGTTTAAATTGCAACATTGGACTAAAGGTTCTAAAGCAGTCTAAAAATGATAAAATTGATACGTAAAATATTGGAAAAGCAATTTTTTGGTGTGTGCCAATGGCTAGGAGATAAGTTGGGGATGAAGTCCTCGCGTATCCGATTGTATTTTATTTACTTGTCATTTGTAACGGTAGCGTCACCTATTATCGCATATTTAATTATGGCTTTTGCTTTAGAGCATAAAGATATGATTAAAGAAGGATTTCGAAAAAAACGAGTTTGGGATCTTTAATTTAGAGTTGTGCGAAATCTTAGTAGGTTTAAAAACATAATATTTTCCTTTTTATTTCTTGTTCTAATTTTAATAATTGGAGTAATAGGTTTTAAATCGCTCGAGCCAAGGTATACTTTGTTGGAAGCAGTTTATATGACTGTGATTACGATTACAACTATTGGGTTTAGGGAGATTTATGAACCAACCCCAGGTACAATGATCTTTATTTCCTTATTGATTGTGACAAGCTTTGGTACTTTTGCTTATGCAGTATCTGCTATTTCAGCTTACATAATTGATGGGGAGTTTCGTGAATATTTTAAAGAATACAAAGTGAAGTCAGAAGTAAGTAAACTAAAAAATCACGTAATCATTTGTGGTTATGGTAGAAATGGATCTCAAGCAGTTACTGTTTTGAAAAAGCACAAACAACCTTTTTTGGTTGTTGAGAACAATCCTATTGCGATTGAGGAGATAAAAAAACATAATCCCGAATTGCTTTTGGTGGTTGGAGATGCAACTCATGACGAGGTTTTAGAAGAGGCAGGTATACAAACTGCACAGGCTTTAATCACAACTTTGCCAAGCGACTCTAATAACCTGTTTGTAGTTTTGTCAGCACGTTCAGTAAATAGTAGTATTAAAATCATTAGTAGAGCATCCGAAGATAATTCAGATAAGAAGTTAAGGATCGCAGGTGCAAATAATGTAATCATGCCAGATAAAATTGGTGGAGCCCATATGGCATCACTGGTAATGAAGCCCGACATTATAGAGTTTATGGATTATATTTCAGCTCAAAGTAATATTGATATTAATTTAGAAGAGCTATCCTTTGACGTTTTGCCGGAAAGGTTTAGAGGTAAAAGTATTACTGAAATAGGCATTAGACAATTGACTGGAGCTAATATTATAGGCCTGAAGAGAGATGATGGAGCTTTTGAAATCAACCCTAATCCTGAAACCCTAATTACATCTAAAATAAAAGTTTTCGTGTTGGGAACACCGGGTCAAATTAAAAAATTGAACGAATTATTTCAAGTTTAAGTTATGAAAAGAGTTTTAATCACTGGTTCAAATGGTTTATTAGGACAAAAATTAATTTATCAATTAATTGGATATCCTGATTTTGAAGTTTTCGCAACTTCTAGGGGAGAGAATAGAACGCTATTAAAAAAGAGGTATGAATATATTCCATTAGACATCACTGATGCGAACGAAATTGAAGAAACCTTCGCTGAGGTTAACCCTGATATTGTTATTAACTCTGCTGCAATGACTAATGTTGATGCTTGTGAAGACGATAAGGATGGTTGTTGGGATTTGAATGTTAATGCAGTTCAATTGCTAGCTGATGCTTGTGAGAAATATAATGCTCATTTAATCCATGTTTCAACAGATTTTATATTTGATGGAGAAGAAGGACCTTACGATGAAGAGGCTCTTCCTAAACCTTTAAGCTATTACGGTGAGTCAAAAGTTGCAGCAGAAGAGGTTGTTAAAAGTTCAAAATGTTCATGGGCCATAGCGCGAACTGTACTTGTATACGGAGTTGTGGATAATATGAGTAGATCAAATATTGTTTTGTGGGCAAAAAGTGCTTTGGAAAAAGGGGGAGAATTGACTGTTGTTGATGATCAGTTTAGATCACCAACATTAGCCGAGGATTTAGCGCATGGCTGTATTTTAATAGCTCAAAAAGGTGCAACTGGAATTTTTAATATTTCTGGAGATGAGTACATGTGTGTATTAGACTTAGTGAAAAGAGTCGCAAGATTCTATGGGATTGATGAAAATTTAGTTAAGCCTATTTCAACTTCAACTTTAAACCAAAAAGCAAAACGACCTCCTAAAACCGGGTTCATCTTGGATAAAGCAAAAAGAGAGCTAGGTTACAAACCTTCAACTTTTGAAGAAGGATTAAATATTGTTGATATTCAATTATTTGCTAGTGGTCCAGAAAAAAAATAATATGAGATTCGAAAAGTTATTATTCATTATATTCGGCCTTCTTTTAAGTTTCTCTTCGTTGAAAGCGGAGAGAATTTCGAATGATAATGGTTCAATTGTAGTTGAATTTTTATTTGAGAATCCTACTGATTCAATTAATAATGTTGAAGCAAGTGTATATGTTTTAAAAGGTGGTGGGGTTTCTTGTAAGTGGTCAAAGAGCTCGGTTGCTCTTTCTGACACCTTTGCGCAAGGCTTTACAGAGGGTATTCCTTTTAATGTAATTATTTACAATAGCACAGGTGACTCCTTGTTTATAGAACGAAAAGTTGAGGCGGAATCGGCAAGTGAACTATTAAATAGTTTAATGACGCCTTTAACGGATTTGTTATGGGGTGTTTTATCTTGGGATCCATTTGCTGCAATAGGGCTCTACGATCCTGTTGTAAGAAATGATGAAGGGATTGCTTTGCTAAAACCAAATGGAGATTCCGTTACAAGAGGAGTTCCTTTTATAGTGGTTTGGTTATTTATTGGGGCAATATTCTTTACTTTATATTTCAAATTCATAAATTTCACAGGAATAAGAGAGACTTTTCGATTACTAAGAGGAAAGTATGGAGATGATATGGAAAAGGGTGCAGAGGGTGAAATGAGTCATTTTCAAGCTCTAGCAACTTCACTGTCGGCAACTATTGGATTGGGCAATATAGCAGGGGTTGCAGTGGCAATTTCTACAGGAGGCCCAGGAGCTACTTTTTGGATGATATTGGCGGGCTTATTTGGAATGACAAGTAAGTTTACGGAGTGTATATTAGGCGTTAAGTATAGAGTTGTAAAAGATGGTGTTGTTTCTGGTGGTCCAATGTATTATATGTCCAGAGGTATTAGTGGTTATTTAGGTAAAGGTTTGGCTTTTATCTTTGCGTTACTTTGCGTTGGAGGTTCTTTTGGTGGAGGTAATATGTTTCAGTCAAATCAAGCATTTGATCAGGCTAAAAATATGATTCCTGAATTATCAGGCAATGGATTTTATTTTGGTCTTGTAATGGCAGCTCTGGTTGGATTTGTTATTGTCGGAGGAATAAAAAGTATAGCAAAAGTTACAGACAAAATTGTTCCTCTAATGGCGATTGGTTACGTTTTAGCAGCATTAGTTATAATCGGAATTAATATAGAACATACCCCTTCAGCTATTTCACAAATCTTGGAAGGTGCATTTAATGGAGACGCTTTAAAAGGAGGTGTTTTAGGTGTTATGGTTGTTGGTATTCAAAGAGCTTCATTTTCAAATGAGGCTGGTGTTGGGTCTGCTGCGATTGCCCATTCTGCAGTGAAAACTAATTATGCCGCTTCTGAAGGTTTTGTAGCTATGGTAGGCCCGTTTGTGGATACTGTAATTGTTTGTTTAATGACTTCTTTGGTTTTAATATTCACTGGATACGCTGACGGAGAGTCTGGAGCTACGGGAGCAAAGCTTACTTCTATGGCATTTGAGTCTGTGTTCTCATGGTATGGATGGGTGTTGTTAGTCGCTATTTTATTATTCTCTTTTTCAACAATGATCTCATGGAGTTATTATGGGTTAAAGGCTTGGCAATATGTTTTTGGGGATTCGAAGTTTTCTTCTACTCTATATAAATTGTTGTTTTTATTATTTGTTGTGGTAGGAGCGTCTTCGAGCTTAGGTACTGTAATGGATTTCTCTGATTTAATGATACTTGCGATGGCTGTTCCTAATATTTTGGCATTGTATATCCTATTGCCAAAAGTTAAAGAGGAGTTGAACAAGTACTGGGCTAAAGTGTCTGCTCTAAAATAGGGAAATGAAATACTTTCAACTTACAAAAAATGAACAGTATGGAATATTGGGGTTCTTAATTATTTTAGGCTGCTTATTAGGTGTGAAATATTATTCTCTACAGTTAAGATATTCAGTTCAAAAAGCGAGCATAGTTGCAGATGTTAAAGAAGACTTTAAAAAGTTTCAGAAAGAAGATATAAAGTATTTTTCACTAAAAGTTAAAAAAAAGAAATCTTCTTTTTTTACCGCTGAGTCATTAAAAGTTAATCGTAAATTCAATCCTAATAAATTTGAGGTTATGGATTGGCTGACCTTGGGTTTGCCTTCTTCAATTGCTGAAAGAACGTTTAAATATATAAAGCTAAATGGAGGTGTTGATTCTGCTTCTTCACTTTTAAACGTTTATGGTTTTAAAGAAACTTGGTATACTCAAATCAAGGATTCTGTTTTTATCCCTTCACTATCTATCTCAATTAATTCTGCGTCCTTTGTTGATTTTGAAAGTATTAAAGGGATCGGTCAAGTCTTATCCAAAAGAGTAATAAATTACAGAGATTATTTAGGAGGTTTTGTATCGATAGATCAGTTAAAAGAGGTTTACGGAATCGATTCAAATACAATAATTGATAATATAAAGAGCTTTAAAGTTGATTTGGAAAATGTTGATCAAATAAATATCAATACTAGCTCTTTTAATTCTATGGTAGCTAAACCATATATCTCAAAAAAAGCGGCTAAAAATCTATTAATAAGGAGGGCAAATCAGAAGTTAGACTTTAACTCAATTATTGATGTTTTTGGCCAACTTTATTGGCTTAAGCATAAACATTATTTTAAATGGTAAGATTAGAAGAAAGGCTTAAATCAGCTATTCGAGATGTTGTGGATTTCCCAAAAAAAGGAATTGTTTTTAAGGATATTACAACTTTATTAGCTGATCCAGCATTAAACAGAGAGGTTTTAGAGGCTTTTGTAAAGCAAGCAAAAGAATTAAAATCAGATTTAATTGCAGGAATCGATAGTAGAGGTTTTTTATATGGAAATGGAATTGCTATGAATTGTAACGTGCCATTCAGTCCCATAAGGAAAAAAGGGAAATTACCATATAAGTGTATTCAAGAGTCGTATGATTTAGAGTACGGATCAGCGACACTTGAGATGCATACAGATGCTGTTTTAAAAGATCAAAGAGTAATAATTCATGATGATCTACTTGCTACAGGGGGCACAGCTTTAGCAGCAGCTAAGCTTGTTGAGAGGTTAGGAGGTGTTGTTGTTGGTTTTTCGTTTATTATCCATCTATCATTCCTAAATGGTCATGAAGAATTATTAAAAAAATCAGAAAACCTATTTGCTATTGCTACGTACTAAAGAGCATTAATCTAAATTTTTGTTACATGAGATTCGGAACTACAGAAAATCAGCAAATGATTGCTGAAATGTTAAAGTCATTTGGTGAACAAAATATTCGTCCCCATATAATGGAGTGGGATGAAAAACAAATTTTCCCAGTTGAACTTTTTAAAAAATTGGGAGAACTTGGTTGTATGGGAGTATTAGTTCCCGAAAAGTATGGAGGAGCTGGCTTTGGATACAGTGAATATGTCACTACTATTGTTGAGATCTCGAAAATTTGCGGTTCTATTGGCTTGTCTGTAGCTGCTCATAATTCTTTGTGTACAAATCATATTTTGATGTTCGGTTCCGACGAACAAAAAGACAGGTATTTACCAAAACTTGCTTCTGGAGAGCATATTGGAGCCTGGGCATTAACCGAGGCCAATACAGGAAGTGATGCAGGAAATATGCAAACAACAGCTGTTAAAGACGGGGATGATTGGATTATTAATGGTAGTAAAACTTTTATTACTCACGGATTATCTGGTGATGTTGCGGTTATCATGACTAGAACTGGAGATTCTAGAACAAAAAATAATTCAACTGCTTTTATTGTGGATAGAAATACTGTTGGTTTTTTAGCAGGGAAAAAGGAGAACAAATTAGGAATGCGCGCATCGGAAACTGCTGAAATGGTATTCCAGGACATGAGAATTTCCGATACACAAAGATTAGGGGAGGTTGGTGATGGTTTTAAACAAGCATTGTCTATTCTAGATGGAGGAAGAATATCAATTGCTGCTTTGTCGTTAGGTATCGCTAGAGGCGCTTTTGAAGCTGCTTTAAAGTACTCCAAAGAGCGCGAACAGTTTGGCAAGCCAATATCTTCGTTTCAAGGTATATCTTTTAAATTGGCTGATATGGCAACAGAAATTGAAGCGGCTGAATTATTAATAATGAATGCTGTTTTCAGGAAGTCAAATGGATTGAAACTTTCAAAAGAAAGCGCTATGGCCAAATTATTTGCTTCTGAAGTAGCTGTGAAAGCTTCAAATGAAGCCGTTCAGATTTTTGGAGGTTATGGATATATAAAAGAGTTCCCAGCTGAGAAGTTTTTTAGAGACGCAAAGCTATGTACTATAGGCGAAGGGACTTCTGAAATACAAAAATTAGTTATTTCAAGAGAATTATTAAAATAAAATTGTTTGTAAGGTAATCTTGTATTATCTTTGTGATCCGTTTTTAAAAAAGATTATAGATGCTAGTTATACAAGTAAAAGAAGGTGATAATATAGAAAGAGCTTTAAAAAAGTACAAAAGAAAGTTTGAAAGAACTAAAACTTTACGAGAATTGAGAGCTCGTAAAACTTACACAAAACCATGTGTTGGTAATAGAGATGCTCGAAGAAAAGCTATTTATGTTGAGACTTTAAAAAGATTAGCTGACGGGGAGTAAATCCTGACTTCTATCTTTTAAATTATATAATAGGAAGAAACCTTCATTTTTAATATTGATAGTTTCTTCCTATTTTTATTTTATGGACATTGATGGGTTTATAGAATATATATCAAAACAAAAGCGATATTCCCATCATACAGTATTGGGCTATAAGACTGATTTGTTAGATTTTTCAGATTATTGTCATAAGTATTTTCAGGTATCCATACAGAAAGTTTCCCACCGTGAAGTTCGTTCATGGTTTTCCCAGCTAATGGATGATGGTTTTAAACCTCGAACTATCCATCGTAAATCATCTTCTTTAAAATCTTTTTTTAAATATTTAATCATTCAAGATGCTGTTTTTCAAAGTCCTATGGATTTGGTTCCGCTGCCTAAGTTAGGCAAGCAGCTACCGAAGTTTGTGGAAGAAAAAAGTTTGGATCTTTTATTAAATGAGATTGAATTTCCACAATCTTTTGAGGGTAAAAGAGACAAGCTGATAATTGATCTCTTTTATCAAACAGGAATAAGGAAAGCTGAACTTATAAGTTTAGCCATTGACGATGTTAATTTTCACTTAAACCAAATAAAAGTCTTAGGTAAACGAAATAAAGAAAGAATAATTCCCATCTCATATTCTTTAATTGAAACCATTAAAGAATATTTAACGTACAGAAAACCTAGTCATGAAAGTAATTTGTTAATTACAAGAAAAGGCAAGGCTTTATATCCAAAGTTGGTTTATAATATTGTAAATGAGAATTTGTCAAAAGTGACAACGCTTTCTAAGAAAAGTCCTCATGTACTAAGACACAGTTTTGCTACTCACATGTTAAATAATGGAGCAGAACTTAATTCAATTAAAGAATTATTAGGACATGTTAATTTGGCAGCAACTCAGGTTTACACGCACAACTCTTTGGAAAAAATTAAATCAATCTATAAACAAGCCCATCCTAGGGCATAAAAGGAAAGACTATGAAAGTTAAAGTAAGTTCATTACATTTTACAGCTGATCAAAAATTAATTGATTTCACAAATGAAAAAGTAGGTAAGTTAGAAACCTTTTATGATAAGATTATTGATGGAAGCGTTGTCTTTAAAGTAGATAAAGGTTCTGATAGAGAAAATAAGTTGGCAGAGATTAAATTAAATATACCAGGAAAAGAGTTGTTTGCGAAAAAGACTTCAGAATCTTTTGAGAAGTCTGTAGACCAAGCTGTTGAAGCGTTAAGAAGACAACTGAAGAAGTATAAGGAAAAACTAGTTGAAGCTTAAGGCTAAAAAAAAATTAAAAAAGTATTGTTCGTAAAGAATTAAATTAATACATTTGCAGACCCTTAATAAAGGGTCTTTTTTTTGACCCATTAATTATTGGAAACGCCGATGTAGCTCAGCTGGCTAGAGCAGCTGATTTGTAATCAGCAGGTCGTGGGTTCGAGTCCCTCCATCGGCTCTTTGTTCTTTATATAGAATTGATAATTATTATCGGTTTGGGGGAATACTCAAGCGGTCAACGAGGTCAGACTGTAAATCTGATGGCTAAGCCTTCGTAGGTTCGAATCCTGCCTCCCCCACAAACTTTTACCGATATCAAGTGTTTTGCATTTGAGTTTAGAATTTAAGCGGGAGTAGCTCAGTTGATTAGAGCGTCAGCCTTCCAAGCTGAGGGTCGTGGGTTTGAGTCCCATCTCCCGCTCTTTTATTCTAGCATCGGTCTTGCCGATGTAGCTCAGGGGTAGAGCGTTTCCTTGGTAAGGAAGAGGTCAGGGGTTCAATTCCCCTCATTGGCTCAAAGAGAAAAATAGAGTACTGTTAAATTTTTATTATAAACGTTAAATTAAATTAGTCATGGCTAAGGAAACTTTTGAAAGAACGAAACCACATGTCAACATCGGAACCATTGGTCACGTTGATCATGGTAAAACTACATTGACGGCTGCAATTACTAAGGTATTATCTGAGGTAACTGGAGCAGAAGTAAGAGATTTTGATACAATTGATAATGCACCTGAAGAAAAAGAAAGGGGTATTACTATTAATACATCACATGTTGAGTACGAAACAGAAAATCGTCACTATGCGCATGTTGATTGTCCAGGTCACGCCGATTATGTGAAGAACATGGTTACAGGTGCTGCTCAAATGGATGGAGCTATTTTAGTTGTTGCTGCTACTGATGGTCCTATGCCACAAACTAGAGAGCACATCTTATTAGGTCGTCAAGTTGGAGTTCCAGAAATCGTTGTTTTTTTAAACAAGGTGGATATGGTTGATGATGAAGAATTACTTGAATTAGTTGAAATGGAAGTAAGAGAATTACTTTCTTTCTATGACTACGATGGTGACGAAGCCGCTGTTGTTAGTGGGTCTGCTTTAGGTGGGTTAAACGGTGATGCTAAGTGGGTTGACACTATTAAAGAATTAATGGCTGCTGTTGATGAGAAGATTCCTCAGCCAGTTAGAGATAACGAAAAAGCTTTTTTAATGCCAGTTGAGGATGTATTTTCTATTACTGGTCGTGGAACTGTTGCTACAGGATCAATAGAGACTGGAGTTGTTAAAGTAGGTGAAGAGGTTGAAATCGTTGGTATGCAAACTGAGAAATTAGTTTCGACGTGTACTGGGGTTGAGATGTTCAGAAAGTTACTTGATAGAGGTGAAGCTGGAGATAATGTTGGTCTTTTATTAAGAGGAGTTGATAAAGAGCAAATCAAAAGGGGAATGGTAATCTGTAAACCAGGTTCTATACAACCTCATACTAAATTTAAAGCTGAGGTTTACGTATTAAAGAAAGAAGAAGGTGGTCGTCACACTCCTTTCCAAAACAAGTACCGTCCACAGTTTTACATTAGAACTTTAGATGTAACAGGAGAAATATTCTTACCAGAAGGAACTGAAATGGTTATGCCTGGTGACAATGTTACTATTGATGTTCATTTAATTGTTCCTGTAGCAGTAAATAAAGGTTTACGTTTTGCAATCAGAGAAGGTGGTAGAACAGTTGGAGCTGGTCAGGTTATTGAGATCGTAGAATAAGAAACATAGATTAAACTCAAATTTAAGGTGCCTAGATATCTAGGCACCTTTCTTTACAATAAGAGTTTTTATCTACGGGAGTAGCTCAGTTGGTAGAGCACTGGTCTCCAAAACCAGCGGTCGGGAGTTCGAGTCTCTCCTCCCGTGCAAAATTGAATTAAGTGGAAAAGTTAACAGTTTATTTGAAAGAAGTTTACGTTGAGTTGAAGGAAAGAACAACTTGGCCAACTTTTAAACAATTACAAAAAGATTCATTCCTTGTTTTAGGAGCTTCTATTGTCTTTGCACTTATGATAAAAGTGATGAACTTAGGTTTTCACAAAGTGATGGATTTAATTTATAACCTTTAATCTTTATTATTATGGCTGAGGCAAGAAGTAATGATTTAGTTTTGAAATGGTACGTAGTTCGTGCTGTTAGCGGTAAAGAAAAAAAGGTAAGAGATTACATAGAACATGAAATCAAGGCCGTAAACCTTGAAGATTATGTTAAACAAATATTAATACCTACAGAAAAAGTATACCAAATTCGAAATGGTAAGAAAATCAGTAAAGAAAGAAGTTTTTTTCCTGGTTATATTTTGATTGAAGCTGCTTTAGTTGGTGAAGTACCTCATGTTATTAAAGGAATTACAGGTGTTATTGGTTTCTTAGGAGATAAACAAAATAATGCAGTACCTTTAAGACCGGCTGAGGTTAATAGAATTTTAGGTAAAGTTGATGAGTTAGCTGAAAGTGAGGAAGAAATGAACATTCCTTATGTTGTAGGTGAAACAGTTAAAGTTGTCGACGGACCATTTAATAGTTTTTCTGGTGTCATTGAAGAAATTGACGATGCTAAGAAAAAACTTAAGGTAATGGTAAAGATTTTTGGAAGAAAGACTCCTCTCGAGTTGAATTTTATGCAAGTAGAGAAGGAGTAATTGTTGGTTAATTAATAACTTAGAAATGGCTAAGGAAGTAACAGGAATTATTAAATTACAAATTAAAGGAGGTGCGGCGAACCCGTCACCGCCAGTTGGTCCTGCATTAGGTGCAAATGGTGTTAACATCATGGAGTTCTGTAAAGCGTTTAACGCAAGAACTCAGGATAAAGCTGGGAAAGTAATTCCAACTATCATTACAGTTTATTCAGACAGATCGTTTGACTTTATTTTAAAAGAGCCGCCAGTTGCTGTGCAAATAATGGACGCTATTAAATTAAAGAAAGGATCATCTGAACCGAACAGAATGAAAGTTGGTAACTTAACTTGGGATCAAGTTGAGGAAATCGCTAAAGGAAAAATGCCTGATTTAAATGCATTTACAATCTCTTCTGCCATGAAAATGGTTGCTGGTACAGCTAGAAGTATGGGTGTAACTGTTGCAGGAGATTTCCCTTACTAAAAAAAAATATTTAATTATTATGGCTAAACTAAGTAAAAACCGGAAGGCAGCACTAGCGAAGTTCGATCAAGAAGCGACTCATGATCTAGCAAAAGCAGCCGAAATTGTTAAGGAAATTACTACGACTAAGTTTGATGCGTCATTTGATGTTGATATCCGCTTAGGAGTTGATCCTAGAAAAGCTAACCAAATGGTTAGGGGAATAGCTACGTTACCTCACGGAACCGGGAAAGAGGTAAAAGTTCTTGTTTTATGTACTCCAGATAAAGTTCAAGAAGCGCTTGATGCAGGTGCTGATTTTGCGGGATTGGATGAGTATGTGGAAAAGATCAAAGGTGGTTGGACCGATGTTGATGTTATAATTACTATGCCTGCTTGTATGGGTAAGGTAGGAGCTTTAGGTAGAGTTTTAGGGCCAAGAGGTCTTATGCCGAATCCAAAGGCTGGTACTGTTACTATGGATGTAGCGAAAGCTGTTACTGAGGTAAAGGCCGGTAAAATTGACTTCAAGGTTGATAAATACGGAATCATTCATGCTTCTGCTGGAAAGGTATCTTTTAGTGCTGAACAACTTACAGAAAATGCGAATGAATTGATGAATGTCATTATGAAGCTTAAACCATCTAGCTCAAAAGGTGCTTATGTAAGAAGCCTTACTTTTTCAAGTACACAGAGCGTTGGGGTTAAAGTTGAAGTGAAATCATTCTTATAAAGTGTTGTTACATTGCTTCCAATATATATATTATTTCTCTAATTTAGACAGTATTAAACATGAACAGAGAAGAAAAAAATCAAGTGATTGAAAATCTTAAAGTGAAATTGGAGTCAAATCCACATTTTTACTTGACTGATATCTCTTCAATGCCTGTTGAGGATACCAACACGCTAAGAGGGGCGTTTTATGAACAAGGAATTACAATTGAAGTTGTTAAAAACACATTGCTTCAAAAAGCTATGGAGTCTGCTGAAAAGGATTACTCTGAGTTATATGGAGTTTTGAAAGGAGCTACTTCAATTATGTTTACAGAGGTTGGTAATACGCCAGCTAAAGTAATCGAAAAGTTCAGAAAAACGAGTGAAAAACCATTATTGAAAGGTGCTTTCGTTGAGGAGAGTGTTTATGTAGGGGACGACCAAATTAAAGTTCTAAGCTCTATTAAGAGTAAGGATGAGTTAATAGGTGATCTTATTGCATTATTACAATCTCCTGCTAAAAACGTTATTAGCGGTCTTACAAGTGGTGGATCAATACTTTCAGGGATTCTTAAGACATTATCACAGAAAGAAGATTAAAAATTATTATTTATTCAATTTAAAAGCTTAAAAAAATGGCTGATTTAAAAGATTTTGCAGAGCAATTAGTAAACTTAACAGTTAAAGAAGTAAACGAACTTGCTGGTATCTTAAAAGACGAGTATGGAATTGAGCCAGCTGCTGCTGCAGTTGCAGTTGCTGCTTCTGGAGATGGTGGTGGTGAAGCTGCTGCTGAACAAACTGAGTTTGACGTTATCTTAAAAGCTCCAGGTGGTGCTAAATTAGGTGTCGTAAAATTAGTTAAAGAAATTACTGGTTTAGGTTTAAAAGAAGCTAAAGGTGTAGTTGATAGTGCTCCTGCTCCTGTTAAGGAAGGTGTTTCTAAAGAAGAAGCAGAGACTATCAAAGCTCAGTTAGAAGAAGCTGGTGCTGAAGTTGAGGTGAAGTAGTTCATCTAAGACATTTACAAAGGGTTAGTCCTATTCGCTACGCGGATTGGTCTAACCCATTTTGTAGTTTAACACAATTGTATTTTTAACCAATACTATCATTTATGTCTGAATTGACTAAATTTACTCAAAGGATTAATTTTGCTGATGCCAAGGCGCGTCCTGAATATCCTGATTTTCTTGAAGTACAGTTACAATCTTTTTCAAACTTTTTCCAGTTCGAAACTACTCCTGAGAATAGAGAAACTGAAGGTTTGTTTAAAGTATTTAACGAAAACTTTCCTATTACGGATGCGAGAAATCAATTCGTATTAGAATTTTTAGATTATTTTGTTGATCCTCCACGTTATTCATTAGAAGAATGTATCCAAAGAGGACTTACTTATAGTGTTCCACTTAAGGCAAAGCTGAAATTATATTGTACTGACGAAGAACATGAAGATTTTGAAACTATTGTTCAAGATGTTTATTTAGGTACGATTCCTTATATGACCCCTAAGGGTACTTTTGTTATTAATGGAGCTGAGCGTGTTATTGTCTCTCAGTTACATCGTTCACCAGGTGTGTTTTTCGGTCAAAGCCGTCACGCAAATGGTACTAAGTTGTATTCTGCAAGAATTATTCCTTTTAAAGGATCTTGGATTGAATTTGCAACTGACATCAACAGTGTAATGTACGCTTACATAGATCGTAAGAAGAAATTACCTGTTACTACTTTATTAAGAGCTATTGGTTATGAGTCTGATAAAGACATCTTAGAGATTTTTAATCTTGCAGATGAAATTAAAGTAAATAAAAAGAATCTTAAGAAGACAGTTGGAAGAAAACTTGCAGCTCGAATTTTAAGATCATGGGTAGAAGATTTCGTTGATGAAGATACAGGTGAAGTTGTATCTATCGAAAGAAACGAAATTATTATCGATAGAGAAACAGTTATTGAAGAAGATCATTTAGAGCTTATTGAAGACTCAGGGTCTAAAACTATCCTTTTACACAAGGAGGATGCTTCAAGTGCTGATTTTGCGATTATCTACAATACATTACAGAAAGATACTTCAAACTCTGAAAAAGAGGCAGTTGAACATATCTATAGGGTGCTACGTAATGCAGAACCGCCAGATATGGATACTGCTAGAGGAGTAATTGATAAATTATTTTTCTCTGACTCAAGATATGATCTTGGTGAGGTTGGTAGATATAGAATTAACAAGAAATTAGGAAATGACTTATCTGAAGCATCTCGTGTGCTTACTAGAGAGGATATTATTTCTATTATTAAGTATTTAATTGAATTAATCAATGCTAAAGCTGAGATTGATGATATTGATCACTTATCTAACAGACGTGTTAGAACAGTTGGTGAGCAACTTTATTCTCAATTCGGAGTTGGTTTAGCTAGAATGGCTAGAACAATTAGAGAAAGAATGAATGTTCGTGACAATGAAGTATTTACAGCAACAGATTTGATTAATGCCAAAACATTATCATCTGTTATAAATTCCTTCTTTGGAACTAACCAACTTTCACAGTTTATGGATCAAACGAATCCATTGGCTGAAATCACGAATAAAAGAAGATTGTCGGCCCTTGGACCTGGAGGTTTATCTAGAGAAAGAGCAGGTTTTGAAGTACGAGATGTTCATTACACTCACTACGGAAGACTTTGTACAATTGAAACACCTGAAGGACCAAATATTGGTTTAATATCTTCGCTTTGTGTTTATGCTAAAATAAATAAGCTTGGGTTTATCGAAACACCTTATAGAGATGTTGTAGATGGAAAAGTTGATTTAACTAAGTTTAAATATTACTCTGCTGAGGAAGAAGAAGGTAAATTAATTGCACAGGCGAATGCTACTTTAAATGATGATGGTACATTTGTAAATAATGCTGTTAAAGCAAGATTAGAAGCTGATTATCCTATTGTTGAGCCAAAAGAGCTCGCAATGATGGATGTTGCTCCTAACCAGATTGCTTCTATCGCAGCTTCGCTTATCCCATTCTTAGAGCATGATGATGCTAACAGAGCCTTAATGGGATCTAACATGATGCGTCAAGCTGTTCCTCTATTAAGACCTCAAGCTCCTATTGTTGGAACTGGCTTAGAGAAACAAGTTGCGAGAGATTCTAGGGTTTTAATTAATTCTGAAGGACAGGGTGAAGTTGAATATGTTGATGCGAATGAGATTCATATTAGATATAATAGAACTGATCAAGAAAAATTAGTAAGTTTTGAAGATGATCTAAGAATCTATAAACTAACTAAGTTTAAGAAAACTAACCAGGGTACCTGTATCAACCTTAAACCAATTGTAAGTAAAGGACAATCGGTGACTAAAGGTCAGGTGCTTTGTGAGGGATATGCTACTGAAAATGGTGAATTAGCTATTGGACGTAACTTAAAAGTTGCATTTATGCCTTGGAAGGGGTATAATTTTGAAGATGCAATTGTAATCTCAGAGAAGGTTGTAAAGGAAGATATTTATACTTCAGTTCATATTGAAGAGTTCGTAATGCAGGTGAGAGATACTAAACGTGGTTTAGAAGAACTTACTGCTGATATTCCAAACGTAAGTGAGGAAGCTACAAAGGACTTGGATGAAAATGGAATGATTAGAGTTGGTGCCGAGGTTAGAGAAGGTGATATTCTAATTGGTAAAATTACTCCTAAAGGTGAAACAGATCCTACACCAGAAGAAAAGCTTTTAAGAGCAATATTTGGTGATAAAGCTGGTGATGTTAAAGATGCTTCATTAAAAGTTTCTCCATCTGTTACTGGTGTTGTAATTGACAAGTTATTATTTTCTCGTGCAATTAAAGACAGAAAGTCTAGAGCTGATGAGAAGAATGCAGTTGCTAAATTAGAAGAAACATTCAAAAAGAACCTTAGTGAAGTAAAAGGAGTTTTACTTGATAAGCTTTGGAAAATTGTTGAGGGAAAAACTTCTGCAGGTGTATTTAACTTGTACAAGGAAGAATTAATCGGAAAAGGATCTAAGTTTACTAAAAAGGCTCTAGCGGATATCGATTATGATAACGTTAACCCTATGAACTGGTCTAAAGACGAGGGTATAAACGATATGATCAAGAGATTGATTCATAACTTTAACATTAAGGCTTCTGATATTTTAGGTGCACATAAACGTAAAAAGTTTGCAATTACTGTAGGTGATGAATTACCTCAAGGTATTGTTAAACTTGCTAAAGTTTATTTAGCTAAGAAGAGAAAGCTTAAGGTTGGGGATAAAATGGCAGGTCGTCATGGTAACAAAGGTATCGTTGCGAGAATAGTTCGTGAGGAAGATATGCCTTTCTTAAAAGACGGAACTCCTGTAGATATTGTTCTTAATCCATTAGGTGTACCTTCTCGTATGAACTTAGGTCAGATTTATGAGACTGTTCTTGCTTGGGCTGGTGAAAAATTAGGGATGAAGTTTGCAACTCCAATTTTTGACGGTGCATCATTAGATCAAATTAAAGAATATACTGATAAAGCTGGAATCAATGAAAACGGACAAACTTATCTTTATGATGGTGGTTCTGGTGAAAGATTTGATCAACCGGGTACTGTAGGTATTATTTATATGTTAAAATTAGGTCACTTAGTTGATGACAAAATGCATGCTCGTTCAATCGGACCATACTCACTTATTACTCAACAACCACTTGGAGGTAAAGCTCAGTTTGGAGGTCAGAGGTTTGGAGAGATGGAAGTTTGGGCACTTGAAGCATTTGGTGCATCTAATATCCTTCGTGAAATTCTTACTGTTAAGTCTGATGACGTTTATGGTAGAGCTAAAGCTTATGAAGCAATTGTTAAAGGTGAAGCAATGCCTGAACCAGGTATTCCTGAATCGTTTAATGTTTTGTTACATGAACTTCATGGATTAGGACTTAATATTACTTTAGGTTAATCCAGGTAACTGATTTTTTGTTGAATTTATTATCGTACAACGATGGCATATAGAAAAAACGTAAAAACTCCACCAAAATTTGATAAGATAACTATTAGTTTATCTTCTCCAGAGTTAATTCTGGATCGCTCAAGTGGTGAAGTAATAAAACCAGAGACAATTAACTATAGAACCTATAAGCCTGAAAGGGATGGTTTGTTTTGTGAAAGAATTTTTGGTCCTGTTAAGGATTGGGAATGTCACTGTGGAAAATATAAAAGAATCCGTTACAAAGGAATTGTTTGTGATAGATGTGGAGTTGAAGTAACGGAAAAGAAAGTTCGACGTGAGAGAATGGGACACATCCAATTGGTTGTGCCTGTTTGTCACATTTGGTACTTCCGCTCCTTACCAAACAAAATGGGTTACCTTTTAGGTTTACCTACTAAGAAATTAGATATGATTATTTACTACGAGAGATATGTCGTAGTAAATGCAGGTGAAGCCGTTAATAAAGACGGTGAACCGTTAGATTATTTAGAATTCTTAACTGAAGAAGAATATTTAGATATTTGTGATGCTTTACCTAAAGAAAATCAATTCTTAGATAATGCAGATCCAAACAAATTTGTTGCCGCAATGGGAGCTGAGGCGTTAGAGATGCTATTGAAAAGGTTGGATTTAGATGCGTTGTCTTATGAATTAAGACATAAGGCAAACACTGAAACTTCTCAACAAAGAAAAGCGGAAGCCTTAAAAAGGTTAAATGTTGTTGAGGCTTTTAGATCAGCAAACAAGCATATTGAAAACCGTCCTGAATGGATGATTATTAAAGTTGTTCCTGTTATTCCACCAGAATTAAGACCATTAGTTCCATTGGATGGAGGACGTTTTGCTACCTCTGATTTAAATGATTTATACAGAAGAGTTATTATAAGAAACAATCGTTTGAAGAGATTGATTGAGATCAAAGCTCCAGAAGTGATTTTACGTAACGAAAAACGTATGTTGCAAGAGGCAGTTGATTCTTTATTCGATAACTCTAGAAAAGCAAACGCTGTTAAGACTGATGCTAACAGAGCTCTTAAGTCATTATCTGACTCTTTAAAAGGTAAGTCTGGACGTTTCCGTCAAAACTTATTGGGGAAAAGGGTTGATTATTCTGCTAGATCGGTAATTATTGTTGGACCTACATTAAAATTACATGAATGTGGAATTCCAAAGAGTATGGCTGCTGAACTTTATAAGCCATTTGTCATCCGTAAGATGATTGAAAGAGGTATTGTAAAGACAGTGAAATCTGCTAAAAAAATGGTAGATAAGAAAGATCCTGTTGTTTGGGATATTTTGGAAAACGTGTTAAAAGGACATCCTGTCTTACTTAACCGTGCTCCTACACTTCACCGTCTTGGTATTCAGGCCTTCCAACCAAAATTGATTGAAGGAAAAGCAATCCAATTACATCCATTAGCATGTTCTGCATTTAATGCCGATTTTGATGGTGATCAGATGGCGGTTCACTTACCATTAGGTAACGCTGCGATTTTGGAAGCTCAAATGTTAATGTTAGCGTCTCACAATATCTTAAACCCTGCAAATGGACAGCCTATTACTGTTCCGTCTCAGGATATGGTATTAGGACTTTATTATATTACTAAGTCAAAGATAGGAACGAAAAAGGAGCCTGTTAAGGGTGAAGGAATGACTTTTTATTCTTCTGAAGAAGTAATTATTGCGCTTAATGAAAAAGCTGTTGAGCTTCATGCTAATATTAGGGTAAAAGCTACTGTTAGAGAAAATGAAGAATTAGTTGAAAAGATTATAAAAACTACAGCTGGTAGAGTTTTGTTTAACCAAGATGTTCCAAAAGCAGTTGGTTTTATTGATAAACTTTTAACTAAAAAGGAGCTTAAAAATGTAATTTCTGAAGTAATCAGAATTACAGGAATGGCTGATACAACTGAATTCTTGGATAAGATCAAGGAAAGAGGTTTTTATAATGCATTTAAAGGTGGATTATCATTCTCGTTAAATGATGTAATTATCCCTGAGGAAAAAGTTACTTTAATAGCTCAAGCTGAAGAGAAAATCACTGAGATTAAGAATAACTATAATATGGGGTTCATTACCAATAACGAGCGTTATAACCAAGTTATTGATGTATGGAGTAGAACAAACGTTGAGTTAACAGAAGTTCTTATGAACAACTTGGAAACTGATCGTCAAGGTTTTAATTCAGTTTATATGATGTATCATTCTGGTGCTAGGGGATCTAAAGAACAGATTCGTCAGTTATCAGGAATGAGAGGTTTGATGGCTAAGCCACAAAAATCTGGAGCTACTTCCCAAGCTGTAATTGAAAATCCAATTATATCTAACTTTAAAGAAGGTCTTTCAATTCTTGAGTACTTTATATCTACTCACGGTGCTCGTAAAGGTCTTGCAGATACTGCCCTTAAAACGGCTGATGCAGGTTACTTAACACGTCGTTTAGTTGATGTAGCGCAAGATGTTGTTGTTACTGCATTAGATTGTGGAACATTAAGAGGTCTTGAGGCTACTGCTTTAACTAAAGATGATGAAATTGTTGAAACTTTAGGTGCTAGAATCGAAGGTAGAACATCTGTTCATGATGTTTACCATCCTCAAACAGGTGAAATTGTTGTAACTGCTGGTGAAGAAATCACTGCAATTATTGCTGATATTATTGAAGAGTCTCCAATTGATGCTGTCGAAATCAGATCAGCGCTTACTTGTGAACAAGGAAGAGGTATTTGTGCAAAATGTTACGGTAGAAACTTAGCATCTGGAAGACAAGTTAAGCCAGGTGAAGCTGTTGGTGTTATTGCAGCACAATCGATTGGTGAACCAGGAACACAGTTGACATTAAGAACTTTCCACGTTGGGGGTACTGCTTCTACATCTTCTGCTGATAGTAAAAATATTGTTAAGTATGACGGTATTTTAGAAATTGATGAATTGAAGACTGTTGAGGGTGAAAATGATTTAGGTGAAAGAGTAAACATAGTTATTGGTCGTTCGGCTGAAATGAGAGTTGTTGATCCTAAAACTAAAATTCAACTAACATCTAATCTAATCCCTTACGGAGCTTCATTATATATAAAGCCTGGGAAGAAAGTTAAAAAAGGTGATATAGTTTGTGATTGGGATCCATATAATGCTTCTATTATTTGTGAAGAATCTGGTAAGGTTCAATTTGATTTTATTGAGGAAGGAATTACATTTAGAGTTGAGTCTGATGAGCAGACTGGATTTGAAGAGAAGGTAATTGTTGAGAATAGAGACAAGAAAAGAAACCCTAATATTCAAATCGTTAAAGGTACTGAAGTCCTCAGATCATATGCACTTCCGGTTGGGGCTCATATTAGTGTTGAAGTTGGTGAAACAATTAAACCTGGTCAAATTTTAGCTAAAATTCCTCGTTCTGCTGCTAAAGGTGGTGATATTACTGGGGGACTTCCTAGAGTAACTGAGTTATTCGAAGCCCGTAATCCTTCAAATCCAGCTGTTGTTGCTGAAGTTGATGGTATTGTAAGCTATGGGAAAATCAAACGTGGTAATAGAGAAGTAATTGTTGAAGCTAAAACTGGTCAAATTAAGAAATACTTAGTTCCATTATCGAAGCATATCTTAGTTCAGGAAAACGATTATATCAAAGCGGGTATGTCTCTTTCTGAAGGTGCTATTACTCCAAGTGACATTTTAAGAATTCAAGGACCAACAAAGGTTCAGGAATACATTGTAAATGAGATCCAAGAGGTTTATCGTTTACAAGGTGTTGGAATTAACGACAAGCATTTTGAAGTAATCGTTCGTCAGATGATGAGAAAAGTTGTTATTGACGATGCTGGAGATACTAAATTCTTAGAAAAAGAAATTGCAAATAAGATTGATTTCAATAAAGAGAACGATAATGTTTTTGGTAAAATGGTTGTTATTGAGGTTGGAGGTTCAGCTGAATTAAAACCTGGTCAAATCATTACTGCTCGTAAATTAAGGGAAGAGAATTCTACCTTAAGAAGAGAAGATAAAGTTTTGGTTGAAGCAAGGGAAGCAATTCCAGCAACTTCTACGGCAATTCTTCAAGGTATTACTAGAGCATCATTACAAACTAATTCGTTTATTTCAGCGGCATCTTTCCAAGAAACTACGAAAGTTCTTAATGAGGCTGCAGTAAATGGAAAGATTGATTATTTGGAAGGACTTAAAGAGAATGTTATTGTTGGTAAGAAAATACCAGCTGGTACAGGGTTAAAACTGTATGATAACATTGTTGTTGGTTCTAAAGAAGAATACCAAGCTTTAATTGATTCAAAAAAAATGAGCGAAGAATTATAGTATGAGCGACTTTAAAGAGGATAATCAACAAGAACCGAATCAATTAAGTATAGAACTTAGCGAAGAGGTTGCTGATGGTGAATATTCAAATTTGGCTATTATTTCACATTCGAATTCAGAGTTTATTATGGATTTTGTGAAAATAATGCCAGGTGTGCCAAAAGCTAGAGTTAAGAGTAGAGTTGTAATGACTCCTCAAAACACAAAACGGTTGGTTAATGCTTTGAATGAAAATATACGGAAATTTGAGCAAATTAATGGACCGATAAAAGAAGCAAACGATCCTGGATCGAAAGGCTTCCCGATTAACTTCGGCGGTACAAAAGCAGAAGCTTAATTATTTAAACCCCTCGTTTTAACGAGGGGTTTTTTATTTGTTATAAAATATAAATATGGAGATTGTAGCAAAAACATTTGCGGGGTTGGAAGATCTATTAGCCGCCGAGATTGAAGTTGCTGGGGGTAAGAAAATTAAAAAGATAAAAAGGGGCGTAACATTTGAAGGTAATGAAGAATGCCTATATAGGTGTATGCTGTCTCTTCGGACTGTTCTAAGGCTATTAATACCTGTATACAAGTTCAAGGCACATACCGAAAAAGATTTGTATTTTAAGGCGAAAAAATTACCTTGGGAAGAATATATGGAACTGGATCAAACATTTTCTATTGATTGCATTTCTAATTCGAGCGTTTTTACCCATAATAAATTTGCAGGGTTAAGAGTTAAAGATGCTTTATGTGATCGTTTTAGATCTAGAAATGATGACAAGCGTCCTGATGTAAACGTTAGGAATCCAGATTTACCTATTAATGTACATATTAATGAACTCGACGTTACCATTCTTTTAGATGTCGCTGGGTTTTCTTTGCATCAAAGAGGCTACCGTAAAAAAGATCATATGGCGCCATTAAATGAAGCACTAGCAGCGGGTATAATTCTATTGTCTGGTTGGGATAAAAAGACAGATTTACTTGATCCAATGTGTGGTTCTGGAACAATTCTAATTGAGGCTGCTATGATTGCACAAAATTTTCCTCCAAGATTATTTGTTAAGTCATTCGCCATTGAAAAATGGGATAACTTCGATAAACAATTGTGGGTTGCTGTTAAGAAGCAATTAAAGATGGAAATTGAACCTAGTTTTGTTAAGCTTAAGGGATTTGACATTTCAAAGAAAGCGGTATATATGACTGAATTCTCAGCAAGGGATATGATGCTTGACGATAGAATAGAAGTTGAAAACGTAGATTTCTTTGAAGCTGAAAATAATTGGGATTCTGGTTTTATTATTAGTAATCCGCCTTATGGAGAGCGTTTAAAAGAAGATGATATTATTGGGTTGTATAAAGAAATTGGGAATACATTTAAAAAGAGCTACTCTGGATTTCAAGCTTGGATATTGAGTAGTAATTTTGAAGCTTTCAAATTTCTTGGATTAAAACCATCCAAGAAGATTCCTTTGAAAAATGCTGCATTAGATGTTAAATTACAAAAGTATGAAATGTATTCTGGTAGTAAGAAGGCAAGTAAACAAGTTGATTAGATTTTATTAACTAGATCAATAAGCTTTTCGTTTGTTAAAGGCTTATTGATGAAATCAAATACATCTTTATATCGAAAAGCTACTTCCTTTTCAGCTTCTCGAATTGAACTTGTGTATATGGCTATTTACCTTCAAAACCTTCAAATTTGAAGGTTTTGAAGGTAAATCTAATCCGTCCATTACCGGCATGTTAATATCTAAAAGTATTAAATCTGCAAACTGCGGTGTTTCTTTTAATAAATTAATGGCTTCTAATCCGTTTATAACGACTTCAATATCTCCAAATCCACCCGCTTTTTTTAATGCATTTACAGTAAGAAAATGGATCATGCCTAAAAGTTGGGGATCAGGGAATATTAAAGAAAAAATAATGTTCTTTGTGTTATGGAAATTTCGCAAGAATTATTGAGTCTAGTACTACCTAGTTTCATCATTGATCAT
>Ga0233426_10001195_pt1 | contig 24603 bp, 23 predicted proteins | sample SI_118_April2016_6_FD_179875 | JGI IMG/M metagenome (GOLD analysis project Ga0233426, IMG submission 179875) | Seawater microbial communities from Saanich Inlet, British Columbia, Canada - SI_118_April2016_10_MG | ecosystem: Environmental > Aquatic > Marine > Inlet | place: Canada: British...
TTGCCATTACAGTTACTTTCATATTATGTAGCTATCATTAAAGGTACCGATGTCGATCAGCCAAGAAATTTAGCAAAATCAGTAACGGTTGAGTAATAACTAAAGATATAAAATTATAAACGCCACTAACATTAGTGGCGTTTTTGTTTATTAGACTAAGAAAAGATTGATATTAGCTAATAATATTTAAAAAATTCGATATTTTGCATATTCAGGATGTAAAGATAAAAAATCACACCAAGTACTAAAGTTTCTATAAGTAAAACCTTTATCTGTAGCCGTATACCAGTTCGATTGACGTAATGCAGGTAACCGGAATTTAACTTTATAACCATCAATAGCAATATAGCAAGCAAGGCTTTCAGTAGTATTGTTTTTGATTCTTACTTGTGAAAATCCATCAGCATTCCGGCCATGTATCGTTTTAGTTTTAGGTTTTGCATACACAATATTCATTATTGACAGTATAAATGTTATAAACAATATTTTAAAAAGGAAGTTTTTCATTGAATTAGTTGTCATTCTCTTAAATGTGAATAAAGCAGTAGTTAATTGAAATTCTTTATAAAAGTATAGAACATTTATTATTTTATTGAAAAAATATCGGAGTTTTAGATAAAAATAACATTATTTATTTAAATGCCTATTGAAAGCGCTCTTATTTGGCACCATAACTAATTGTAACATTATAAAAGCGCTAATAATCACAAACGAAAGCGCATGCAATTAAAGAGAAGAATATTATTATGGCTAACGTCGTCCCAGTAAGAAAAAATTTACACCAAAACATTAAAATTGCAACTAAACGTGGCTTAGAACATATTGCTAACCAACATATTGCTCCTATTTCAGCTAGAGAATACCCAAAAGCAGGAAATAACTTTCCTATATTTTTAGTTAAACAGCCTGAAGGTACTCGCTACCGCAGCGTTGTAATGCTAGGTTTGGAATCGGGTGAAAACTTATTTTATAAAAATGAAGTTTGGGAAGGTACATATATACCTCAAGGTATTGCAATGATGCCATTTGGTTTAGGTGTTGATCCGGACAAAGAAAAAACCTTAACAACTTATATTGATCTTGATAGCCAATATGTTGGTGAAGATAAAGAAAATGCTTTATTTGATGCTGAAGGTAATGATACTGAATTTTATACGAATGTTCAAAATTCATTAGGTCGTTTGTTTGATAATGAAAATATGACTGAAAAGTTTATGGAAGAGCTTGTTGCAAATGACTTATTGCAAGAGTTAGAGCTTCATATTAATTTCAGTACTGGTGAAAACAAGAAACTTGTTGGTTTATTTGGTATTGATGAGAAAAAACTTCAAGAACTTAGTGATGATAAAATTTTAGATTTTCACAAAAGAGGACTTTTCGTTCCAATTCATGCCATGCTAGGTTCTGTTAGCCAAATTAATCGTTTAGCACAGCTTCGCAATTTAGCTGATAGTCCACAGAAAGTCATTGGTATACAAGTTCAGTTGGCTAAAGAAACTGCTGAAGCATAATTGCTCAATAGTTTCAGGAAAAGAGCCGCAAGGCTCTTTTTTTATGTCTAAATAAATAGAGTGTTATATTTTAGTGAGTATCAGTTATTCATTAAAATATGGTTTGAGATAGCTTGATAAATGTCAATTAAAATACTTTGATGAAAAAAAATAAATCTTTGTAGATTAAATACAGAGTTATTTTATCAAATAATTTTCTTGTCTAAAGCCGTATAAATACCCTTTGAAATCCTGCACTTTAAAGGATAACAGGTATATACTAGCCTTTAAAATTTAATTATTGAGAGTACTTGTGGCTATTCAACTTCCTTTTTCTCATTTAAGCCAATGGCAACAAATTGCCTTTTCCGCTGCATTATTAGAGCGAATGATCCCCAATTATAAAATGTTTGCTGAGCATGCAGAGTTTGGTGAGTTTTCCATATTACGTAATCAGTTGGCACTTATTTGGCAATGGCTTGATAAAAATAATCGTTGTAAAATTAATTATGACGCACAAATAAATAAATTAGAACCTCAAATACCTGATCCCCAAGAGTTCGATCTTTTTGGTGTTTTTCCAGCAATCGATGCCACTATGGCAACCATGTCACTTTTACAAGCTATGCAAGATAAAGAAGTTCAAGGAGCAGAGATTGTTTCCCGACTATCAGAAAATAGTGTTAATTATTATGTTGAGTTGATTATTGCTGATCAACGAGAACAAAGTGATGATAGTGAAATTTCAGATAAAGAAATTGAAAAACACCCTTTAATGGAATGGGAGTTTGATACACAAAATGAACTTTATTATGCATTAAAAGACGCCCCTGAAACGAAAGAAACTTGTGTGAAAATTAAAGCAATGGTCCTTGAAGAAGGTTTATCAAATTTAGGTATTGAAATTATCTAATTAACCTTTGAGTTACGATTAACCAATATACTCAAAATACGCCTATTGATTTAAATTGAATATCAATAGGCGTAATAATATCTTTACTCCTTAGTTAAAGTAATTAAAAGATATTATGACAAATACTAGCCCGCTCATCTCTATTCAGTTACCTTCCTAAGTATATAAATATAATAGAAATTAGGATTAAACATGAAAACCCTCCATGTTGGTTTGATAACAATAGCATATCTATTTTTTTCGGTAGCTTTTGCTTCTCCTTCAAGCACTATTGAACAAAAAAATATTAATATTGAAACTTCAATAATTAAAGCAATGAGCACTTTTCAAGTACCAGGAATGGCTGTTGCTATTGTTAAAGATAACAAAGTTGTCATGAGTAAAGGTTTTGGCCTAACGCAATACGGAACAAATAATAAGGTTAATGGTGATACCTTATTTGGTGTAGCATCAAATACAAAAGCAATGACCGCAGCGCTTTTAGCAAACCTAATAGATCAAGGAAAATTGACATGGCAAACCAAAGTCATTGATATTATCCCTGAATTTCAAATGCCGAATCCTTACGTAACACGTGAATTTACCCTTTTAGACTTATTGTCACATAATAGTGGCTTAGGTTTAGGTGCTGGCGATTTGATGATTTGGCCAGGAACTACATTGACTAATCAAGATATTATTAAAGGCTTAAAGCACTTACCTGAAGTTTCAAGTTTCCGTAGTGAGTTTGCTTACGATAATTTAATGTATGTAATTGCTGGCGAAATTATTGCTAAGATCACAGGTAAAAGTTGGCAAGAAAATATCAATGAAACTATTTTTCAACCATTAGGCATGAAAAACACTAAAGCAAAATTTTCATTAATTTCAAAAAACAATAAAAATGTTGCACGTGCTCACGTACCGTTAGACGGAAAGTTAAATGTGGTCGGAGGGAACTTTTTAGAGCAGTTCTCCTCAGCTGGATCTGTAGCTTCAAGTGTTAACGATATGTCTTTGTGGCTTAAAGCCCAGTTAAATAAAGGAGCTTATGGTAATAACAAAAGACTATTCAGTGAACATCAAAGCCATACCATGTGGCAAATGCGTACAATATTGCCAGTATCATCTGCAGCTACTGAAAATAATAAAACACACTTTTCTGGTTACGGTTTAGGTTGGTTTTTGAATGATTACCACGGAGTAAAATTAATTCACCACAGTGGTGGTATTCTAGGAATGGTCTCTAAAGTTGTCTTGGTACCAGAAGAAAACTTAGCGATGGTTATTTTAACTAATCAGCAATCAGGTTATGCATTTAATGCGATTTACCATCAAATTCTAAATGAATACTTAGCGTTGCCTGAAAAAGACTGGGTTGATTTCTATCAAGGTATGAGCAAAAAAAATAAAGCGGCTGAAAAAAATCGTTTAGCGGAAGCTGCAAAGAATGTAGATAAGAATTCACGCCATTCTTTACCTTTAAAAGCTTACGCGCAAATCTATAAAGATAATTGGTATGGAGATATTTCAATTAATTATGCTAATAACGCATTAAGCATGCAATTTGGAAATACTCCAGTATTACATGGCACGTTAAAACACCACCAGCATAATACCTTTATCGTAAGTTGGGACGACAGAACTTTAGAAGCTGATGCCTTCGTTAATTTTAATTTGAACCCAGACGGTTCAATTAACTATGTGACGATGAAAGCTGTATCTCGTGCTACGGATTTTAGCTTTGACTTTCACGATTTAAAACTAGTACCAAAGCAATAGAATTTAAGAAATAATTCTATAAAATTAGAGGGCGAGTGTTGTAGGTGAGGTCTATATAAAGTGAAAATCACCTCGTCTACCGTCCTGTTTTAATTTTTTTGGTACAAGCGATAAATAACTTGTCCAGCAATTTTCTCTTTCAACAACTTCCAATTTAATGGGAGTTGTTGGTTATTATCTTCACTTTCCATCTCTATATAAATCAATGCATTGTCAGCCAAGCTATTCTCATTTAATAATAGGGCTGTTTGTTCTACAAAGTTTTTACGAAAAGGTGGGTCAAGAAACACAACATCAAACCTCTGAGTGTTTTTTTTAATAAAATTTAAAGCATCGCTATTTATTACTGAAATATTCTTTGCTTGTAGTAAAACTTTATTTTCTGTTAATTGTTGAGCCGCAGCTTTATTTAATTCAATTAAACTAACGTGGCTTGCTCCTCTTGATAATGCTTCAAACCCCAATCCTCCTGAACCAGCAAAGCAATCTAAGCAGTTAGTGTCTTGAATAAATGGCATTAACCAATTAAATACAGTCTCTTTCACTCTATCAGTAGTAGGTCTTAAACCTTCGGCCATTAAAACAGGAAGTTTTCGTCCACGATGTAAACCTGCAATAATTCGAATACTGCCTTTATTGCTTGGTTTTGCTGATTGTTTACGGTGTTTGCTCATATCTTACTCAGCTTTTGTTTTTTGTATTGTTTTTAGGTGCTACTATAGCGAGGATTTTATCCTTGTTTAGTGAACTATTGCCATCAAAATGATGGTTCAGAGAAGAATTTATTGTTATGTCGAAGAAAAAAGGTATGTTTTCCTGGTTAGGTTTGGGACGTCAACAAGAAGTAACTGTTGAAGAAGTTACAGATACATCAGGGACATCAGAAGACAATTTAGATGTTTCTGATGTGAAAATTGATGATATTCAAGAAGAAAAAGTTGTAATCGATGAAGTTGTTGTCGAAACTATACTTGCAGAGCCAGAGCCAGAGCCAGAGCCAGAGCCAGAGCCAGAGCCAGAGCCAGAGCCAGAGCCAGAGCCAGAGCCAGAGCTAGAGCCAGCCACTAAAATAGGGTTTTTCTCTAGGTTAAAACAAGGGCTGACCAAAACACGCGAAAATATTGGTGGAGGAATATTTAGTTTATTCAGCGGTAAAAAAATTGACGACGAGTTATTTGAAGAACTCGAAACTCATTTATTACTGGCTGATGTTGGTATTGAAACAACAACTAAAATTATTAAATCCCTAACAGAAAGTGCTTCACGAAAGCAGCTTAAAAATGCTGAAGCCTTGTATGATTTATTAAAAGAAGAATTAAAGAAAATTATAGAACCAGCCAGTGTTCCGTTAGTCATTGAAAGCGATTCTGGTCCTTATGTTATTTTGATGGTTGGCGTAAATGGTGTAGGAAAAACCACAACCATTGGTAAATTAGCGAAAAAATTTCAAGCGGAAGGAAAATCTGTAATGTTAGCCGCAGGTGATACATTCAGAGCTGCAGCTGTAGAGCAATTACAAGTATGGGGTGAACGCAATGACATCCCTGTTATTGCCCAACATACTGGTGCAGATAGTGCTTCTGTGATTTTTGATGCTATTAGTGCCGCAAAAGCCCGAGGTGTTGACGTACTTATTGCTGATACGGCAGGCCGACTTCAGAACAAAAGCCACTTGATGGATGAATTGAAAAAAGTGGTAAGAGTGATGAAAAAAATTGATGAAAATGCACCCCATGAAGTGATGTTAACACTCGATGCGGGCACAGGACAAAATGCATTAAGCCAAACAAAATTATTCGATGAAGCAGTTGGTTTAACAGGGTTAACGTTAACCAAACTTGACGGAACGGCAAAAGGCGGTGTTGTTTTTGCAATTGCCGATAAAAATGCAATACCTATTCGTTATTTAGGTGTAGGTGAAGGAATAGATGATTTACGCCCGTTTAATGGCGATGACTTTATTGATGCATTGTTTACCCAAGAGACTTAAGATTTTACCGTGTAACTTTTTTGATACCCGACTAAGTTATGTAAAATGATAATAAACGTAAGAGTATGACTATTATATGATCCGTTTTAACAATGTCAGTAAAACCTACCCAGGAGGTTTTTTAGCACTTAAAAATGTCAGTTTCGAATTGGCATCGGGTGAAATGGCATTTTTAACCGGACATTCAGGCGCGGGAAAAAGCACCCTCTTAAAGCTCATGAGCTTAATGGAAAAACCGACTAGCGGAAAAATTCAAATTAACGGTAGTGAAATATCGAATATCAAATATAAAGATATTCCTTATGCCAGACGTAAAATAGGCATGATTTTTCAAAATCATAATTTGCTTATGGATCGAACTATTTTTGATAATGTCGCCTTGCCCCTAGTTATTGAAGGCTATAGTCATAAAGAAACGCGAAAACGCGTTGAAGCCGCTTTAGATAAAGTCCATTTGATCGATAAGTTGCGTTGTTTTCCTAACATGCTTTCAGGCGGAGAACAGCAACGCGTTGGTATAGCCCGAGCGTTAGTGAATAAACCCTTAATTCTGCTTGCCGATGAACCTACAGGAAACTTAGATCCAAAACTCTCTTTAGATATTATTCGTATGTTTGAAGAGTTTAATGATTTTGGTGTAACGGTACTCATCGCCACACATGATCTTGGACTAATAGCTAGAATGAAATACAGAACGTTAACACTTAAGCAAGGCTCAATGATCACTGATGGTGTAGTTGAAGGCCTGCAAGTTAGTGGTGATGTTAATGAATGAACCTTCCGGCTTTAGTCATCCTTCTCAAAAATTAACCTTTTTAGAAAAAGTAACTGCTCGTCTAATTCGACATGTTCAGCAAGCAGTAGGAAGTTTAGGTGATTTATGGCGTACACCATTCACGTCAATAATGACCGTTTTAGTTTTAGGTATCAGTTTGACCTTGCCTGCAACGTTACATTTATTTGTTAAGAATGCTAAAGCAATAAGTGAACAATGGGATACGGCCTCAGAAATTAGTTTATTTTTAAAATTATCAGTTACAGATAAATCTGCAAAAAACTTAATGCATCGAATTGAGCTTTATCCTGAAGTGTCTAAAGTCACTTATATTTCGGCAAAACAAGCTTTAAAAGAATTTAAAACATTGTCTGGTTTTGGTCAGGCGTTAGAGTATTTAGATAAAAACCCGCTTCCTGCCACGTTATTAGTTACTCCTACAAAACGGGCTAGTCAAACACAAGCTGCAGGTGAGTTATTATTGAAATTAGAAAAAGAACGAGAGGTTCAGCAAGGTAAATTAGACCTTGAATGGTTAACGCGGTTAGAAGCTATTGCAAAGCTAATTGAAGATATTGTTGTAGGTATTGGCGCATTATTGTGTTTATCAGTAGTGCTTATTATTGGTAATACAATACGTTTAGCTATCTTAAATCAAAAAGATGCGATTGCAGTGATGAAACTTGTCGGTGCAACAGATAGTTTTATTCAACGACCATTTTTATATGCCGGTGCGTGGTATGGCGTTTTGGGTGGAGTTGTATCATGGATTTGTGTCGCGGTATTAGCGCGTTATTTTTCTGGAGCACTTTCGGAATTAACTGATCTATACCACAGTAATTTTGTTATTAACGGCTTAAATTTTTCAGAAGCGATGACATTGATATTGTTTGCTGTTGTACTGGGTTTATCTGGAAGTTATATATCAGTGCGTAAGCATATCCGCTCAATAGAGCCTACAGCTGATTAATAAAACACATTTTATAGAGTGTTAAGTTTCACACGCTAGCATTTCGTCTGCCCAAGAGAGTGATTTACTGTAGGCTTCAAAACAAACCTCATCATCTAAGTCTATTTTATTTGCAATCACTTCACTTTCTTTCCACAAACCTTTTTCAATACTTTTAACCAACAATAGATAATTACCTAGATCGCCTTCTTCGTTTCTTAGGGCTGACTTTATTCCCTCATGAATAGGTAAAACACTTAACACTTGTTCTAGTTCATGATCTAAAATACCATCAATTAAAGATAATATTCCTGTCAAAAAAGCCTTAGGTGGATTTTCACTTTCAAAACGACAAAGTGCTATTTGTTCACAAAACTTAGCTCTTGCTAATGAAAGGCGCAAAATTTCTGGATTTTTGTCTGAACTTAAATCAGAAAGAGCGAGTAAAGCGATAAATTTTTTCAATTCAACTTGGCCGATATATGCAAGCGCATGTTTTAATGAAGTAATTTCTTGGCTACTACCATAGGTAGGACTATTGATGAAACGTAATAGTTTATAAGTTAAACCAGGGTCTACCGCAAAGATTTCACTTATTTTAGTTATGTTTAAATCAATTTGACTTGCTTGGCTGATAAGCTCAAAAATATTTTTCTTAGAAGTGGTAATCTTTCGTTGTTTTAACATTTCAGGTTTTGCGAAAAAATATCCCTGAAAAAGGGTGAAACCTAACATTTTTAATTTTTCAAATTGTTGTAAAGTTTCAACTTTTTCAGCTAATAGTGTTACGTCTAATCCGCTGAGCTTTCTTACAAGCTTACTAATTTCTAGAATCGAAAACTCAAGTACATCAATCTTAATAACATCAACTATAGGGTAAAAAGCTTCCCACTTTTCGTCAAAATCAAAATCATCTAATGCTAATTTATAGCCTTTTTCATGAAGTGACTTACACGCTAAAAGTAATTCATCAGTTATAGGGACATCTTCTAAAATTTCTAACACGACATTTTTAGGATCTAAGGAACTAGGAAAATGAAATATTAAGGCATCAGCATGAAAATTAATATAAGCGGGCAAGTTGCCAGTGACTTTCTCTAAACCCAGAGTTAAATGGTTATTGGTGAGTATATTTGACGTTGCTTGATTTGGGTCAACATCAGGAAAGCTATTGCTTTGTCCGTCTCGGAAGAGTAATTCGTAAGCAACAACCTGTTGTTCAATATTTAAAATAGGTTGACGTGCAACATATGAATACAAATTATAATCCTCCAAAATTTGATTTTTAAGCCTAATAAGGCTCAAAAGTAATGGCTCCGTCCTTGTTACCTAAAAGTTAAGTTGTTGTTATACAATAATTAAGTATTACTTAGTTAATTCATAGTAACAAATACTCACAAAATAAACAGATAAATTTAATAGACTGAGTTGTTTAGTCTTGTGTTGTAAGGTAATGTGTGTTCAGTTACTCGCCTACACAGTAGATATGTGCTATAATCGCGAATTTAGAAAATTTAGTAATATGAAGAGAGGGTTTTAAAATGAGTAAACCGATGCAATCAATGGCGCTAGTGGTACCACGTAGCGGCAATATTGAATCTTACATGCAGTCTGCTTACAGCATTCCAATGCTTACCGCACAGCGTGAGCATGAACTCGCCACTCGTTTATATTCAGAAAATGATTTACAAGCGGCACAAGAACTTATTATGTCGCATTTGCGCTTTGTTATTCATGTTGCGAAAGGTTACGCAGGTTATGGTTTGCCTCAAGCTGACTTGATTCAAGAAGGCAACGTAGGTTTAATGAAAGCGGTTAAGCGCTTTAATCCTGAAGTTGGTGTTCGTTTAGTTTCATTTGCAGTTCATTGGATCAAAGCTGAAATTCATGAATTTGTTCTTCGTAACTGGAGAATTGTAAAAGTTGCAACGACAAAAGCTCAACGTAAATTATTTTTTAACCTTCGTAAAAATAAAAAACGCTTAGGTTGGTTCAGTAATGATGAAATCAACAATGTTGCTGAAGCGCTTGGTGTTACTCCTAAAGATGTTTTAGAGATGGAATCTCGAATGAGTAATCAGGATCAGGCATTTGAGCTATCATCTGATGATGTAGATAATTCAGCCGGCGGTGGTTATTCTCCAGCATTGTATCTTGAAGATCATCAGTCAGATCTTGCTGTTCAGGTTGAAGATGAAAATCATTCAGCTCATGCTAATAAGCGTTTATCTAATGCTTTAGTTGTTCTTGATGAACGTAGTCAAGACATTATAAGAACACGTTGGTTAACAGAAGATAAAACGACTCTGCAAGACTTAGCAAACAAATATCATATTTCAGCAGAACGTGTCAGACAGCTAGAAAAAAATGCCCTTAATAAACTTAAAGGCTCAATGGATGCATAGTACTAATGCTTTATAATAAACCGACGAAAGTCGGTTTTTTTGTACCTAAATTTTGATCCTATCTTTAGAAAGCTACTAGTAGAGTAATGAATAATAAGCCTTTAATATAAATTTTAATTATTTTCTAGTTGCGCAGTGAATATATTGTTATGGCTCTATTGACCTATTATTCAGTTTTTACTGAATAATTTTATGAAAAAATCAGTGTGTTCTTTAGATGGTTTTAGATTATTTTATATTTAAAACAATAATATACGATAAATAACTAAACAATTAATAAAAGGTACTAGCTAACTGATATTAATTAGGTAGACTAACAGCTTAAAAATAATACTAATAACAAGATATGGAACCGCTTTGATAGAAGCAAAGGCAAAGGAAGATATTCTGGCACTACGTCAGCTTCCTAAGTTAAAGTCCTTACTTAAAAAGTATCGTCAGGTTAAAACCATGCAGTCGGGTTTGTTGCAATTGTCAGAATTGGCAAGCACAGTTACCGACATGGCAGCGTTTTATGCTGAGCTTAAAACAGTCATTAAAACTTTATTAATTACTGATAGTTTTCATATTACCCTTATCAATTCTGAACAAAATCTTGAACTTGCTCATTGTCATAATCCAGAAGAAGTCCGTTTACTTGATCATCTAAAAGTTGCTAATTGGCGAAAATGCTTAACCGGAATGGTTTTTGAGAATGAAGAATCTATGCATTGTTCTGCCAAAGAGCGTATGGCACTTGCTAAATCAGGTGATATATTTCTATATGGATCTTCATGTGTTGATTGGTTAGGTGTTCCACTTAGACGTGGTCATCAAGTTATTGGTGTTCTGGCATTACAAAGTTACGATGATAAGCTTTATTTCGATGCTCGTGATTGCCAATTACTTGAATTTATTGCACTGCATTTAGTTACCGCTATAGATCGTGTTCGTAATCGTGAATTATTAGAACAGAGTATTTTACAGCGTACCCAAAAGCTAACAGAAACTAATAAGCAATTACAACTTGAAATTGCAGAGCGTCAAAAAGCGGTAAAAATGCATAAAGCGTTATTATCTATTTCGGAAATAACGGCTAATACACAAGATATAAATTCCTTCTATCGTGCCATTCATAAAGAAATAAATACACTGTTGCCCGCAAAAAATTTATATATAGCTCTCTTGGAAAATAATGAAAATAAAGACCAACCAATGGTCACTTTCCCTTATTACGATGATGAAAAAGTAGGCTTACCTCTTCCTCGAATGTTAGGTTACGGTCTTACAGAAATAGCGATAAAATCTGCTTCCCCTACACTAATCTCTGAAGGCGAAGTAATTTCACTATCTGAGCAAGGTGATATAAATAAAGAAGCGCTAACGTTAGATTATCCAAAGAATAAAATGCCACAAGCTTGGCTGGCTGCACCATTAACAGAAAATGGAAATATATTTGGTATTTTAGCTATACAGCATTACCAAAACGCCCAGGCTTACCAACAGAATGATTTAAAGCTTATACGTTTTATTAGTGAGCATGTAGCGACTGCTATTTTGCGTAAACGTGCTCAAGCGGTCATTGAAGAAAACAATGAAAAATTAGAAAGAATTGTTAACCAACGGACTCAAGAGTTACAAGCAAGTAATTTAAACTTGAGAATGCAAATTGATGAAAGAAGAAAAGCTGAAGCACAACTTTATTATGAAGCACATCACGATGCGTTAACTAAGCTGCCTAATAGAGCGATGTTTTCAGATAGACTAAGTTATTCACTTAAACATTTAAAACGACATCCTGATCAGCGTTTTGCGGTATTATTTATCGACTTAGATCGCTTTAAAATGATTAATGATACACTCGGGCACCATGCTGGTGATGAATTTTTAATTGAAATCGCATTAAGATTACAAGACTGTGTTCGAGACAATGATATTTTGGCACGCTTAGGCGGAGATGAATTTGTTATTTTACTCGATTCGTTGAATTCTCAAGAGGATATAGAAGAAGTTGCCTCTCGTATTATTAGTGCGATTGCAAAGCCTTTTACTTTAGGGAGTCATACACTTTACTCTAATGCGAGTATAGGCATTGCACAGTGCAGTAGTCATTATAAAGATTCTCATGAAATACTTCGTGATGCTGATGCTGCGATGTATCAAGCTAAAAATTTAGGTCGTGGCCGTTATGTTTTTTTCGATGAAAGCATGCGTGAACAGCTGATTGCTAGTATGACTTTAGAGCAAGAATTACGTGTTGCAATTAAAGAAAGTCAATTTGAACTTCATTATCAACAAATTTCTAATTTGTCGCTTACTGATACCATTGGTTTTGAAGCACTATTACGCTGGAAACACCCTATCAAAGGAGTGTTAACGCCAAGTGAATTTTTATACATGGCGGAAGAAACTGGCATGATATTAGATATCGAAGCTTGGGTAATTAAAGAAGTTAGTGATCAATTAAAAAATTGGCAACAAAGTGAAGAGCATCATAATGCATTCATTGGAATCAATTTATCTGGACGTCATTTAAATCAGGCGAACCAATTGAATAAGTTGATCAGGCAAATTCAAGATGCTGATATAGAGCCACATCGCTTAATTTTAGAATTCAATGAGTCCGCCTTTGTTCAGCAAGGTGAATTAGCACTGAAAAACTTGCGTAGATTAAAAGACTTTGGTGTAAAACTAGCCTTAGATGATTATGGCTCAGGTTCGTCGTCATTAAATTTCTTACACAACTATCCTTTTGAATTTATCAAGCTTGACAGAAGTTTTGTTCGTACACTTAATACGAATAATAAAAATTTATCACTCGTAAAAGCTTTATATGAACTAGGGAGTAACTTTGGTTATCACTTAGTAGCTGAAGGTATAGAGTCTGAAGAAATGTTGAAAAAATTGCAAACGGTTGGTTGTGAGTTTGGCCAAGGTTATCATATTAGTCGACCTACAAAAATGCCTCGAATAATCAATGAAAATGTAATTAAAGTAAGTGCTTGATTTTATTGTTTAATTAATTAATTGATTAATTATTTATTTTTTACTGAAAAAACCTTCTATGCGTAATGCAATACCTGGAGTTGTGGTGTAGTTTTCATCTTTGGGGAATTCTAAGAAAGGTTCTATTTCAAAAAACAACCATTTTTGCAGAGCATTAAATCGATAGCGATAGCTAAGTGTATACTTTTCTGTCAAAAATCCATTTTTACCATTGCGCTCCCCTTCAACCTGTAAACCAAGTACAGAGGCTGTTGTCGAATCTATTTGTTTCAATTTATAGAAGCCATGTTTCCAACGAATACCACTAAATGATTCTGAACCGCGAATGCTATAATTTATTCTAAATTGAGAGTTTTCATCATACTGGTAATTGTACTCAAGAAAGAATTTTGAACCTAATCCATCATCTAGGTAATAATAGATTGAAGGTTCTACTTTGAAGCCGTGCTTTTCTTTGTAAGTATATAATTGGCGCTGACGTATTTTTGCAAAAATACTTCCTCCAGAAATACCAATTCGAGTATCTATCAAAGTATCATTCTTTTTTTCAACGACATAACGTACTGCTGCAGCAAAGCTCTCTTCATTTATTTCTGGACGAGAACTGGTTCCGTCGAGAGGGAGTTGGTTGTCTGCCATGTCATCTTCGTCAGAAAGTATTAAACTCATTCTGTCTTTAAAGTGAGGTAATTTTACTTTTAGACGAAATCTAGAGTCGAACTCGGCCCAATCACGTGCTTTAGGGATCCAACCAAAACGGATTTTTGCTGTTGCTTTAGGTTCTATTTGCTGACTATCTATGTCTGTAAAAAAACTATCAAACCAAGTTGCGGATTGATAAACCGAATTAGCGATCGTGTCGTGTATTTCTTGGCTCCAATGATCAGGCGCATGGGAAGGTGCAACATGCTTTTGGGAATGCTTTAATGGCTTTGTTATTTGTTCTTCTTTATCACTATCCATGTTGTGATCTTGTGCCGCATAACTTTGAAAAGGAGTGAATGTTATGCTGACCAACAAGAAGCAACTCAGATTAATAAGGTGCTTTTTATACAAAGTTTGTCCTATCTCATTATTTTGTCTATCAAAGGATGATTTTTCATATTAAAACTTTATAATGAATCTATTATAAATAATAGGAATTTATTATGGGAAATATGGGTATTTGGCAATTGTTGATCGTTGCCGTTATTATAGTTTTGTTATTTGGAACAAAAAAACTGCGTAATTTAGGTGGTGATTTAGGTTCAGCCGTGAAAGGTTTTAAAAATGCTATGACAGATAATAAAACTAAAGAAGATGAAACTTCAGAAAATTTAGTTGATAAATCTACAGCTACAGATGAAAAAGTAACGACTAAAGAAAAAGATCAGGCTTAATATATGTTTGATATTGGCTTTCTGGAGCTATTACTCATCACTATCATTGGTTTGGTCGTTTTAGGGCCTGAACGTTTGCCTGTTGCTATCCGAACTGTGCGCGGTTGGATAAGTGGTGTACGCAAATTTAGTGATAGTGTGAAAACAGAGCTTACTGAAGAATTACGTATACAAGAGTTGCATTCGAATTTAAAAAAAGCAGAACAAGCTGATATGAAAAATTTATCACCTGAAATTGCTGAATCTATCAAGTCCTTAAAAGATGCAGCTGAAATGGTTAATCGTCCTTATCAACTAGATAAAGAACCTGAAAATATAGTGATAGAAAAGGTTACCGAGACGAACAAAATTCCCGATGAAGTCGAATCAATTACTGACGTTTCATCTTCATCAGAAAATAGAATAAAAAATTAATGAGTTCTTCTCCAGCAAGCAGCTACACTTTATTTGATCATTTACTTGAATTACGCAGCCGATTATTAAACGTTGTGTTAGGAGTATTGATTGTCTTTTTTTGTTTGTTTTATTTTGCTAATGATATATACGAATATGTTTCTAAGCCTTTAATGGAGAATTTACCAGAAAGTGGGCAAATGATAGCAACAGATGTTGCTTCATCATTCTTCGCTCCTTTCAAGCTGACTATGGTAATTTCTATTTTTATTGCCATGCCTTTTATTCTCTATCAAATTTGGGCGTTTATTGCCCCTGGCTTATACAAAAATGAAAAGCGCTTAGTTATTCCGCTAATGCTCGGCAGTACTTTATTGTTTTATGGGGGGATTGCATTTGTGTATTACGTGGTTTTCCCCATAATATTTGCTTTTTTTACCTCAGTGGCACCTGAAGGGGTAAATATTGCTACGGACATCAGTAGTTATTTAGATTTTGTTTTAAAATTATTTTTTGCATTTGGCGTTGTTTTTGAAATCCCTATTGTAATTATTTTACTTTGTTGGACGGGGTTTACAGATCCTGATAGTTTGCGCGCAAAAAGACCGTATGTTGTTGTTGGTGCATTTGTGGTTGGCATGTTATTAACACCGCCAGATATTATTTCACAAACTTTGTTGGCAATACCTATGTTGTTATTGTTTGAATTAGGTATATTTATTGCTACGTTATACCAAAAAAAACAACCTGACCATGAAAACAAGGAAGCTGAATAATGCTAAAAAAAATAGGTATGTTAATCACTATATTATTTGTGTGTTCTACAAGTAGCTACGCTGACACATTAGGTAATAAATTTGAAAAATGTGTTAAAATTCAAGATGATTTATCGCGTTTAGGCTGTTTTGATAAATTATCACTAGCCTCTAAAAATACAACTGTAAAAATAGAACCCCCTACACAATCTCAAAAAGAATCACGTTTTGGTGGTGATAAAATAGAGAAGAAAAAACGACAAGACAGTGGACACAATTTAGAAAAAGTCACTTATACTGTTACAAAAATAAAGAAAAGTATTACAAAAAAATTAACAATATATTTTGATAATGGGCAAGTTTGGAAACAAAGTGACAATAGTACATTAAGACTTAAGGTAGAAGATAAAGCTGAAATATCTTCTGGCGCGTTAGGTTCATTTTTTTTGAAAAAAATCAATACTAATAGAACTATCCGTGTAACGCGAATTAAATAATCTAATATGATAGACGTTGGCGTAAACTTAACCAATGCTCGTTTTGACAAAGACCGTGATGAAATTATCATGCGTGCTAAGTCGAAAGGAGTGAGTGCTATGTTGGTCACAGGAACGAATATTTCTGAAAGCCAAAAAGCGTTTTTGTTATCCTCACAATATCCTGATTATCTTTATTCAACTGCGGGTGTTCATCCTCATGATGCTGATAATGTTAGCGTTGCCTATCTAGACGAAATTAGAATGTTAGCTGAGCATAACTCTGTTAAAGCTATTGGAGAATGTGGATTAGATTTCAATCGGAATTTTTCAGCGCCCAAACAACAAGAAAAAGTGTTTTCAGAACAAATTTGTTTAGCTGCAGAATTAAAATTGCCACTCTTTCTTCATCAACGTGAAGCTTTTTCAGCGTGGTTTCAATTACTTTCTCCTTATTTAACATCTGTTCCTGCTATGGTTTCGCACTGTTTTACGGGAAATGCTGATGAATTAGATCAATGTTTATCAGCCGGAATGTATATTGGAATTACCGGATGGGTGTGTGACGAAAGACGAGGAAAGTCATTACAAGCGCTTATTCCTTCAATTCCTTTAAATCGTTTAATGATTGAAACTGATGCCCCTTACTTAACACCAAGAACCATTCGACCTAAACCCAAAAGTGGCCGTAATGAGCCAAGTTACTTGCCGTACGTTATAGATAAACTTGCTGAATTATATCAATGTAATATTGAAGATATTATTAATGCCAGTAGCGAGAATACGCGAAAAGTTTTTAGCATAGGTGAACGTCAATGATCACACTATTCAATCGTGTTATTTCACATATTTCTATTGTAGGTGTTTTATTGACTTCGTTTGCTTTGATAAACGTACTTTTACAGTTTTCGTGGTTAGCTTTGTTGATACTTATGTTAGCAATGTTGATGGTTTTTCTCATTTTAAAACAAGAAAAGCAATCTCATAAAGTTGAAATAGAGACTGTTAAAGATCAGCCTATTGAAGAGACAGATGAGTTAGAAAGTAAAGTGCAAGAACGAACTTTAGAACTCCATATTGCCTTGCAAGAGCTTGAAGAAGCGAATAAAGAGCTACAAGAAAAAAATACGTTAGATGAATTGACGGGCTTATATAATCGCCGTTTTTATGATCAAAAAATACTTGCTGAATTTCGCCGTAGCCGCCGTAATTTAACGCCTTTAAGTTTAGTCGTTATAGATATCGACCATTTCAAACAAGTGAATGATAATTACGGTCATTTAGCGGGTGATGAGTGCTTAGTTGCTGTTTCTTCGTGTATTAAGCGATGTTTGCGGCGCAGTGCTGATATCAGTTGCCGTTACGGTGGTGAAGAGTTTTGCTTAATCTTACCTGAAACCGATAGTAATGGTGCAATAAGCCTTGCTGAAGAGTTAAGAGAAAGTGTTGAAGTTTGTCAAATTAGCTACAATAACATTACGATTAAACTTACGATTAGTTGTGGTATTAGTACCTACTTACAACAAAAACATGTAAAGCCAGAGCATTTATTCGCTTTAGCAGATAAAGCTTTGTATAAAGCAAAAGATAACGGCCGCAATCAAGTAATTCAACATGTCTTTGAAAAAGTCAGTGACAATTAATCAGTACTTTATAGGTTTTATAGGAATATTTTATGAGTGATACTTTTGGGCAATTTCCAGCCCGCAGAATGCGCAGAATGCGCCGTGATGATTTTTCTCGCCGTTTGATGTCAGAAAACCAATTAACCGTTAACGATTTAATTTACCCTGTATTTGTACTTGATGGCGAAAACCAGTGTGAAGCTATTGCCTCTATGCCCGGCGTTGAGCGTAAGAGTATTGATTTGTTACTGGAAGAGGCTCAGGAGTTAGTTGATTTAGGGATCCCAGCTATCGCTATTTTCCCTGTAACCCCAGCCAATAAAAAGTCATTAATGGCTGAAGAAGCTTATAATCCTGAAGGTTTAGCTCAACGTACCATTCGTGCGTTAAAAGCTAAATTTCCAGAGTTGGGTGTTATAACTGACGTTGCTCTTGACCCGTTCACCACTCATGGCCAAGACGGTATCATAGGGGAAAATGGTAAAGATGAAAATTACGTATTAAATGACATCACAAAAGATATTTTAGTTAAACAGGCATTATCACATGCACAAGCTGGCGCTGATGTTGTTGCCCCTTCTGATATGATGGATGGACGTGTTGGTGCAATTCGTGAAGCGTTAGAAAATCACGGTTTTGTAAACACTCGTATTTTGGCTTATTCTGCGAAGTATGCTTCAAATTACTATGGTCCATTCCGTGATGCAGTCGGTTCTGCTAGTAATATTAAAGGGGGTAATAAAAACTCATATCAAATGGACCCAGCAAACAGTGATGAGGCTTTGCATGAAGTTGCTCAAGATATTGCCGAAGGCGCTGATATGGTGATGATAAAGCCAGGCATGCCATATTTAGACATAGTTCGCCGTGTTAAGAATACTTTTCAAGTACCCACATATGCTTATCAAGTAAGTGGTGAATATGCGATGCACATGGCAGCAATTCAAAATGGCTGGCTGGCTGAAAAACCTTGTGTCATGGAAGGTTTATTAGCATTCAAGCGTGCCGGAGCCGACGGTATTTTAACGTACTTTGCTAAAACAGTAGCTTACTGGTTGAAAGAGCAATAACACAATAAAAAGTTATATCTCCAAACGTCTTATTCTATCGGTTAGCGAAGTTTAACTGGTAGAATGAGCCGTCTAAATTTTCCTAATCGAGTATGAATGCCCAGTTACAAACAATCGCTATTTTCATTGCATAGCGCCGTATTCCTTTTCGCTATATCAGGACTTTTTGCTAAATGGCTTAATATGCCTGCAAGTCATATTGTTTTTGGACGCGCTACATTTGCAGCAATAGCCATCGCTCTGTTTGTTTTATTCATAAAAAAGCAGTCATTAAAAGTTGAAAAGTCATTATTGATACCGCTTGCTTTTACTGGCTTGGTATTAGCTTTTCATTGGGGCAGTTTTTTTTACGCGATTCAAGTTTCTAGTGTCGCAATCGGTTTAATCACTTTTGCAAGTTTCCCTGTGTTTGTTAGTTTTTTGGAGCCTTTATTTTTCAAAGAAAAGTTTCATTATCAAGCATTAGCTCAAGCGCTTCTAACTATCGTAGGTATTCTCTTTATCTTACCATTAGGTAATTTAAGTACGGGAGATATTGAAGGAGTTATTTGGGGAATGATATCAGCGATGAGTTTTGCATTATTAACCCTATTAAATAGAAAATTTGTCGCTAAAACTTCGGCTAAGAAAGTCGCTTTTTATCAAAATTCTTGTGCGAGTATATGTTTGTTACCTTTGATTTATTTATACCCGATCACCATTTCCTATCAGCAGTTGTCTGTACTCATAATTTTAGGGGTATTGTTTACTGCTATTGCCCATACATTATTTAATCACTCATTGAAAATAGTTAAAGCTCAAACCGCGAGCATAGCAGTGAGCTTAGAGCCTATATACGGTTCGATTGCTGCGTATTTTCTCTTAGGTGAACAAATCACATGGATGATGGTTATTGGTGGGAGTATTGTTATCTTTACGAATGTTTGGGCAACAAGAACAAATCGCTAATTTTTCGATCTACATTTATTAAACTTCGCAATAAATATTCAATGAAAAATTCAACTGAGCTAAATGTGCATTTTCCTGTAGTAGCTCATCAGCTATTAACGGATGCTGAGTCAACCATGTTGTTGGTAAGCATAAATTAACGATATCATTATCACCATTTCTAATTATTGCGGTTTGATAATCTGGTAATGCATCATCTTTACGTCGACGGCATAAAATCACAGCTAATCGCAAAATGACCAGTAAATAGCTTGCTCCATTGAAACTTAGTGCTGTTTGGTTTTTGAGTAAGGTTAAATCAATATCACCTTTATATAACAACACGAGTGCAACTAATAACTGACGATCTGCTTGATCAAAACCAGGCAAGTCAGCATGTTGTAATATGTAAGCGCCATGTCGTTGATGCTGCTTAAACTCTAATAACAATCCAACTTCATGTAACTCACAAGCAGCATGCAGCAAAGCTAAACCATTTTTTTCATCTAATGGCCAAACACCTTTATAATTGTGAAATAAGCTTGTTGCTTGCTTCTTTATACGTTTAGCGTGACGGCTATCGATATGAAATTTTTCTGTCAATGAATTAATCGTACTCTGACGAATAGGGGTATCAATAGTTTCAGGCAACATGGAATACAACAGACCTTCACGTAAGGCACCGCTAGATAATTGTATTTTATGGATTGAGAAACTTTCAAATAGAGCCATTAAAATGGCTAGACCACTGGCAATTACAGGTGAACGTTCACTGGAAAGACCATCAATATTGATTTCACTCATCGTTATACAATCGACTAACTGTTGTTGAATCTTCTGTAAAAAAGGAAAATCAATTCCTGAACTTTGATGCGTAAAATTTTGAATTTCAGTTAACGCTTGCATTGTGCCAGAACCACTTAAGACTAATTGCCAACCAGTATTTTTATAGCGTTCAACTAAGGGAGTTATTATATTTTTTGCAGCTTGTATTGCTCGAGAAAAATTATCTCGGGTTAATTTACCATCACTAAAATAGTTGTTATTAAAAGTAACGCAACCAATATCTAAACTTTCTACGTGAGAGGTAACAAATCCATCGCCTAAAATAAGCTCTGTACTCGCGCCACCAATATCAATAACAAAGCGTTGCTTGGCACCATAACTTGTATGCGCGACACCTAAATAAATATTTTCGGCTTCTTGTATACCTGAAAGTAAGCTAACTTTTTGGCCTAAAATTTTATTGGCTTGAGATAGGAATTCTTCACGATTAGTCGCAATACGCAATGTTGCAGTTGCGACGATACGCACGTTTTCTTGGGGAATATCTTGTAGGCGTTCAGCAAAAAAACTTAAGCATTCAAGCCCACGAGCAATGGCAGTTTGACTAAGTATATTTTGTGAATTCAACCCTGACGCTAAACGAACTTTACGTTTTACTTTGTCAACTACTTGAACACTATTTGCTAGCTGCCTGGTGATCAACATATGGAAGCTGTTTGAGCCTAAATCGATCACCGCATAAAGAGGTGTTGAGATCTCAGTATGGGTGATCGTCATAGTTTTCTAGTACCGACGTTGGTTATTGCCACCGGTTCTACCACGATTTTGACCACCGTTATTTGGCTTATGGCGACGAGGGCGAGGCTTCGGTGTAGGAAAATCAGTTAATAACGCATCTTGATCATACTTACTTACCGGTAATGCATGTTCAATATAAGTTTCGATAGGAGGCAAGTTAAAAACATAACCTTCACAAGCAAAACTTATCGCATGTCCAGTTGCACCAGCACGACCAGTTCGCCCTATACGATGAACATAATCTTCACAATCATCCGGTAAATCATAATTGAAAACATGACTTACGCTTGGAATATGTAAACCACGAGCGGCAACATCTGTTGCAACGAGTATGTCTAATTCACCAGCACTGAATTGCTCTAGAATTTTTAAACGTTTCTTTTGTGGCACATCGCCCGTTAATAAACCGACACGAATTTTGTCAATTTCTAAATGAGCGTAAACTTTTTCACAAACATGTTTTGTATTAGCAAAGATAATCGCTTTTTCTGGCCATTCTTCTTCAATTAATGTTTGTAATAAGCGCATTTTATCTTCGTTAGAAGGATAAAACAGTTCTTCAGAAATCCGGGTGTTTGTTTTTTGTTCAGGTGCTACTTCAACACTTTCTGGGTCATTCATATGTTCAAAGGCAAGTTCTTTAACACGAAATGATAATGTCGCTGAAAATAACATACTTAAACGTGCTGTAGCAGCAGGCATCTTATCGAACATATAACGAATGTCTTTAATGAAACCTAAATCGAACATGCGGTCAGCTTCATCAAGCACAACAACTTCAATGTTGTTTAAGTTATATACACCTTGTTTCATGTAATCAAGTAAACGACCACAGGTACCAATTAATATATCAACACCAGCTTCAAGCTCTAGACGTTGGCTCTCATAACCTTCTCCGCCATAAACTACGCTTACGCGTAAGCCTGTGCTTTTTGCCATTTCTTTAGCATCACGATGAATTTGTACCGCTAATTCACGTGTTGGTGCCATGATCAATGCACGAGGTTGATTATGCTTAGGATCTGGTTTTTGTAATAAGTGATGAAAGGTTGCAGCTAAAAAGGCAATTGTTTTACCTTCGCCAGTTTGTGCTTGGCCTGCGATATCAGTACCTTTCAATAGAATGGGCAAAGATTGCTCTTGAATTGATGTACAATATTCAAAGCCCATAGCGTCAAGACCTGCGACAACTTTCGTGTCGAGGTTAAGTTCAGAGAACTTAGTTTCAGTTAAGTGTGTTTTTTTCATGCGCACAGCTTAACAGGTTATATAGTTAATAAAAAACGGTATCGAGTAAATGTAGCTATTAATAATAAATTAATGGAATAAATAGCGAAGAGTTATAAGATCAAAGTTGGTAATTCATTATGATGCAGTTATAATCGTCAGCAATTGGCGTAACGCCACCATTTAACGGAGATAGACATGAGCGATAGAATTGTTCAGTTAACAGATGACAGTTTCGATACTGACGTAATTACCGCCTCAGGCCTTGTATTAGTTGATTTTTGGGCTGAGTGGTGTGGTCCTTGTAAAATGATTGCACCTTTATTAAACGATATTGCAGAAGAATATGCAGAGCAAGTAACTGTTGGTAAATTAAATATTGACCAAAATTCAACTACCCCACCTAAATACGGTATTCGTGGAATTCCTACGTTATTACTATTTAAAGACGGTGTAGTCGCTGATACAAAAGTCGGCGCATTATCTAAAACTCAATTGAAAGAGTTTATTGATAAAAACTTATAAGCTATCCAAAAAAGGTTCGTATTTACGAACCTTTTTTGTATTTTAGCGCTAATTTTTTACCGATAAAGTAGTAGATCAAAGTTTGATCCTTTACCTTGTTAAATTTTAGTGCTAAGTTTAGCTTTCTAATGAAAAACATTTCAAAAAAACCAAACTCCAATGTCAATTATGCCAACAGGCAAATCACTTCAACATAAAATAGTTTAAGAACCCCCCACTATGAACCTGATCGAACTTAAAGAAAAATCTATAAGCGAACTTGTGGCACTTGCCGCGTCAATGAAACTTGATAACTTAGGCCGAAACCGCAAACAAGACATTATTTTTGCTATATTAAATGCTCATGCAGAAGGTGATAATGACATTTTTGGTGGCGGTGTTTTAGAAATTTTACAAGATGGTTTTGGCTTCCTCCGTTCTTCAGATTCATCATACTTAGCGGGACCCGATGACATTTATGTTTCACCGAGTCAAATTCGCCGTTTTAGTATGCGTACCGGTGATACTATTCATGGAAAAATCCGCCCTCCTAAAAAAGGTGAGCGTTATTTTGCATTATTAAAAGTAGCTGAAGTTAATTTCGACAAGCCAGAAAATGTTCGCAACAAAATATTATTTGAAAATCTAACCCCTATTCATCCCGATCAACGTTTAACGATGGAACGTGGTAATGGCTCAACCGAAGATATTACTGCACGTGTTTTAGATTTAGCTTCTCCAATTGGTAAAGGACAACGTGGTTTAATTGTTGCTCCACCAAAAGCGGGTAAGACATTATTACTACAAAACATTGCTCAAAGTATTGCTCATAACCATCCTGATGCTGAATTAATGGTATTGCTAATCGATGAGCGTCCTGAAGAAGTAACTGAAATGCAACGCTTAGTTAAAGGCGAAGTAATTGCATCAACATTTGATGAGCCAGCAAATCGTCATGTTCAAGTTGCTGAAATGGTCATTGAAAAAGCAAAACGCCTTGTTGAGCATAAAAAAGATGTCGTTATTTTACTCGATTCTATCACTCGTCTAGCTCGTGCTTATAATACCGTTATTCCATCATCTGGTAAAATTCTTACTGGTGGTGTTGATGCCAACGCTTTACATCGTCCTAAGCGTTTCTTTGGTGCCGCACGTAATATTGAACATGGTGGTAGTTTAACGATTATCGCTACAGCTTTAGTAGAAACAGGTTCTAAAATGGACGAAGTTATTTACGAAGAGTTTAAAGGTACCGGTAACATGGAACTGCACCTTTCTCGTAAAGTGTCTGAAAAACGTGTTTTCCCTGCCATTAATATTAACCGCAGTGGTACTCGTCGTGAAGAGCTTATTACTAAGACGGATGAACTACAAAAAATGTGGATTTTACGTAAA
>Ga0233426_10001197_pt1 | contig 24539 bp, 22 predicted proteins | sample SI_118_April2016_6_FD_179875 | JGI IMG/M metagenome (GOLD analysis project Ga0233426, IMG submission 179875) | Seawater microbial communities from Saanich Inlet, British Columbia, Canada - SI_118_April2016_10_MG | ecosystem: Environmental > Aquatic > Marine > Inlet | place: Canada: British...
CCTGCATCCATTAATGCTAAGCTGGTACCACATACTGTCGCCATTGAGCTAGAACCATTTGACTCAGTAATATCAGACACAACGCGCAACACATAAGGGAATTCACTAGCTTTAGGCACAACTGCAGCAAGACTTCTCTTAGCGAGTCGACCATGGCCTATTTCACGTCGCTTAGGACTACCAACCCGACCAGTCTCACCGACAGAATAAGGAGGGAAGTTATAATGAAGCATAAAGCGGTCTTTGGTTTCACCTTCTAGGCGGTCTAATGTTTGTGCGTCGCGCTCATTACCTAAGGTCGCAGCAACGATAGCTTGTGTCTCGCCGCGAGTAAAAAGTGCGGAGCCATGCGCTCTATCTAAAAGGCCTGTACGAATAGCTATTGGACGAACGGTTTTTGTATCCCGACCATCAATTCGTGGGTTACCATCTAAAATACGGTTACGCACGATTTCTTTTTCTAGAGAACCGAAATGTTTTGCCACATCAGCACCAGCTAACTCTTCATTCTCGGCTTGCAATTTTTCTGTTATGGCTTGACGTAATACGCCTAATTGTTGGTATCGCTCTTGCTTATCTTTAACCGAATAAGCATTGACAATATCAGCTTCACTCATTTCTTTAACACGAGCTTTCAAATCATCGTCTGAAGCAGGCGGTGTCCAATCCCAAGTTGGCTTTCCTACTTCTGCTGCAAGTTCTTTTATGGCCTTGATGACACCTTGCATCATCTCATGACCATAAAGAACAGCGCCCAGCATGACATCTTCATTAAGCTCTTTCGCTTCAGATTCAACCATTAGAATTGCATCTTGCGTTCCTGCAACAATTAAATCCAACTCTGAGTCTTCTAAAGCAGCATGCCCAGGATTAAGTATATAGACTCCATCTTTATAACCCACTCTCGCTCCACCAATAGGGCCTTGGAAAGGAATACCAGAAATAGATAAAGCACAAGAAGCACCTATCATAGCTAAAATGTCAGCCGGAACGTCAGGATTTAAGGACATGACTGTAGCAATCACTTGTACTTCATTATAGAAGTCATTTGGAAATAGTGGTCGTAACGGTCTATCAATTAATCGACAAGTTAACGTTTCATTTTCACTTGGTCGACCTTCACGTTTGTTAAACCCACCTGGTATTTTACCAGCAGCATATGTCTTTTCTTGATATTCAATAGTCAATGGGAAAAAGCTGTTTTTTTCCGCTCCTTCTTTTCGTCCAACGACTGTTACAAGTACCTGTGTACCATTCATGCTAATAAATACAGCACCATCTGCTTGACGTGCAATTTCGCCCGTTTCCATTACTAAGGTGTTTTCACCAAAGGTTATTTCTTTTCTTATTTTAGCCACGTAATTACCTCTTTTAGTGTAGTCCTGTCCTCTAATCTAAACCTATCACCTGATGTTGTCTAAGCGATTTTAAAAAACGATGATAATCCTCGATTTTTAAAATAGCTTAAGCAAATCAAATGAGCTAATTTAGCTTAATGTGGACTTTTGGGTTAAAAAAAGCGCAGTAAATCTGCGCTTTCAAATTAATATATAGCTTTACAGTTATTCATATAATTAGGATACCAATTATCGCCGTTTATCAATGACAGTTGAATCCTAATTGAATAAAAAATCAATAAGAATCCCGCAGGCCTAATTTTTTAATTAAAGAAGAATAGCGCGCTGTATCTGTTCTTTTCAAATACTTCAACAACTTGCGACGCTTATTCACGAGCGCTTGTAATCCACGACGTGAGTGAAAGTCTTTTTTATTAGACTTAAAGTGTTCTGTCAAATACTTGATACGGCTTGTCATGATAGAAACTTGAACTTCTGAAGATCCAGTATCTTTGTCAGCCAACTTGAATTCATTGACTATATCGGCTTTTTGGGCGCTTGTTAGCGACATATGTGCTCCTAAACTAAGCTTATGTATATTTCAAAATGGTGCATTTTACCAAGGGATACCTTTTGAAACAAGTGTTTGTTGGTCTTAAATTACGATTTATTATGTTTTTTATCGCAAGAATTTTAAAGTTGTATAGCAAAACCGCTTATTCTTAACTGAAATGTCAAGCTGAGCTATACGCCAGTAACCTGTGCGCTTTTAGCTGACTGGACGTATCAATAATTCCAAGACCCACCAAATGTTGTCCGTCGTCTAAAACGCGAACAATTCCTGTCTCACAGTGAGCATTTGTTTGGATCACTTTGCCGTGTCTCAAGGCTAAAACGTCTTGTGCATTCAGGCTTATACATGGCATATGCTCTATTGCCCTATCTACTGGCAACAATAGCTGAAATAATTCTGTTTGTTCCATTGCTTGAAGGTCTTCAAGCGGATACATCGTGTCATGCTCAAGACCCATGGTATACGTTCGATGAAGCTGAGTTACATGGGCACCAACACCTAGCATATCGCCTATGTCTTCAACTAAATTACGAATATAGGTACCTTTACTACAGCACACAGTTAATTTAAATTGATAATCTTCAAACGCATCTAGTGTTAATTTGTGAATGGTAACATCTCGTGCTTTACGCTCGACTTCCTTGCCAGCTCTTGCATATTTATATAGTGGTATGCCTTGATGCTTTAGTGCAGAGTACATTGAAGGAACTTGTTTGATTTGCCCTCTAAAAGCATTAAGAGCTGTATGTAATTGATCCTTTGTAACTGATTCTGGAGATATGTTTGATATTATCTCTCCAGTAGCATCTGCAGTACTTGTTTTAATACCTAGTTTTGCTGTAACTTCATAACATTTATCTGCGTCCAGAAGGTATTGACTAAATTTTGTAGCCTGACCAAAACATATAGGTAACATACCAGTAGCAATGGGATCTAAGCTACCAGTATGGCCTGCTTTTTGGGCATTGAAGAGGTGTTTTACCTTTTGCAAAACAAAATTTGAGGTATAGCCAATTGGTTTATTCAGCAATAATATTCCATTAATTGCTAATTTAGTCGTCTTGCTCATCACTATCTTTTGGATTAACGTCATCAATTAGTCGGCTTAGGTTTTTACCATACTCAATTGACTCATCATAAATGAATCGAAGTTGAGGTACTGTTCTGAGCTTCATTGTTTTTGCTAAATGCGTTCTTAAGTAACTAGCTGCAGCAGTAAGAATTTCTAACGCCAAATCAGGATCATCATTTAGTACAGTAAAGTATATTTTTGCATACTTTAAATCATTCGTTACAGTAGCATCTGAAAGCGTAATTAATCCCTTAAACCGAGGGTCAGAAATTTCCAACTGAATGAGTTGTGCAAGGCTACGTAAAATAGACTGTGCAATTCTATCTGTTCTTTTATAGTCTTTTTTCATAGTCTACTCATTAAATTACAAATATTTGCGGTACTTTAAAATATAAAACATATTTCCACATCAACGTATTACAAGTTAATACGTTGATGTAAAGTATATCGTTATGGCTGAAGAACTGGTTTAATTTCTACCGTTTCATAAACCTCAATTAAGTCTCCAGGTTTAACGTCGTTATAATTTTTAACGCCTATACCACATTCCATACCTTGGCGGACATCTAAAACGTCCTCTTTAAAACGGCGTAATGACTCAAGTGTTCCCTCATAGATAACAACATTATCTCTTAAGACACGAATAGGGTTGTTTCGCTTGATAACACCTTCGACTACCATACAGCCCGCAATAGCTCCTATCTTAGGAGAGCGGAATACATCGCGCACTTCGGCGGTACCAATGATCTCTTCTTTGAACTGTGGATCGAGCATACCGGATAGTGCACCCTTAACTTGATCAACAATATCGTAAATAACACTATAGTACTGCAGAGTAATATCTTCACTTTCAGAGAGGCGTTTAGCACTTGCATCTGCACGGACATTAAACCCTATTAGTAAGCCTTCAGAGGCAATAGCTAAGTGCACGTCGGACTCAGTGATTCCCCCAACACCGCTGGCTACGATTTTGACAGAGACATCGTCAGTTGATAGCTTAACTAATGCGTCAGAAATAGCTTCGACAGACCCTTGTGTATCAGCTTTTAAAACGATATTTAATCCTTTGGTTTCTCCAGAAGCCATTGTATCCATGATGCCTTCTAAAGATGCTTTTTGACGACGGGCAAGTTTTACATCTCTAAATTTACCTTGTCGAAATAATGCAACTTCTCGAGCTTTTTTCTCATCGGGTACAACTAGCGCTTCATCACCTGCGTGAGGCACTGCTGACAAACCAAGTACTTCAACAGGAATAGAAGGCCCTGCCGTATCAACCATTGAGCCATTGTCGCTAACCAAAGCGCGAACACGACCATACTGCAGACCGGCTAACAAAATATCACCTTTTCGGAGGGTACCGTTTTGCACAAGTACTGTTGCAACAGGACCACGTCCCTTATCAAGCTTGGATTCAATAACCACCCCTTTTGCAGGGCCATCATTGTGCGCTGTTAGTTCTAAAAATTCAGATTGTAAAAGTATCGCATCTAATAGATCGTCTATACCTAGTCCAGTTTTAGCCGAAATATTAATAAACATGGCGTCTCCACCCCATGCTTCAGGTATAACTTCATGTGCGGATAATTCATTCATGACTCGTTCTGGATCAACACCAGGCTTATCCATTTTGTTGACGGCAACGATTAAGGGGACACCCGCAGCTTTAGCATGCTGGACAGCTTCTATCGTTTGAGGCTTTACACCATCATCAGCAGCAACAATTAAGATAACAATATCGGTTGCTTGCGCACCCCTAGCTCGCATTGCGGTAAACGCGGCATGACCTGGTGTATCAAGGAATGTAATTTCACCTTTATCGGTAGTAACATGGTATGCACCAATATGCTGTGTAATACCGCCGGCCTCTCCATCAGCCACTTTTGTACGGCGAATGTAATCCAGTAATGATGTCTTACCGTGGTCAACATGGCCCATTATGGTAACGACAGGTGCTCGAGTTGATTCTTCACCAATTTTTTTCTCGTCCAGACCAAGGTTTTCTTCAATTTCGTCATCTTTTTGAGGTTTAGCAACATGCCCCATCTCTTCAACAACGATAATAGCAGTTTCTTGATCAATGACTTGGTTAATGGTTGCCATAGCACCGAGGCCCATCATTATTTTAATGACTTCAGCAGCTTTTACAGACATTCTTTTTGCTAATTCAGCAACGGTTACTGTTTCAGGTATGAATACCTCATGAATGACTGGAGCAGTTGGTTTCGCAAACCCATGAGTCAACGCCTCCTCAGCTTCTTTGTATTTCTCAGACTTCTCAATGACTCTCTTTTTCTTCCCTTTATAGCGCTTGCCATGAGCAAAGATATCTCTTTCTTTATCTTTTCGTGGTTCGCTATGTTGTTTACCTTTCTTTTTACCGCGTTTAAATTCATCTTTTTCGGCTTGCTTAGGTTCATTTTCCGCGACTTTACTCTTTGTTGATTTATCTTCAGCACTGGCTGTAGCTGGCTCAATTTTTGTTCCTGCAGCTTTATCACCCTCGACGACTTCCTTGGCTTCAGCAGTATCTTCTTTATTTAAATTTTCAGAACTATCTTCTGTTGATGTATCGGTTACAGTATCTTGTTGGGTACTTGATTCGGATTCATGCTCTGAATTCTCATCAGCTACAATAGCTTCCGGCTCTGTTTGCGCTTGTTCTAATATAGATGTATCTTCATTATCAATATTATCTTCGGACTCGATTTCTTGCTCTTTTTCTAGCAATTCGCGCTTAACAAAGGTTGTTTTCTTACTTCTGCGCACTTCAACATTTACAGTTTTACCACTATGCGTATCATTACCAAGGGTAACTTGTGAAATACTTTTTCTTTTTAAAGTAATACGACCTGGTGACGCTTGCTTTTCACGGGTATCACTCTTGAGATAATTTAATAGAACGCGCTTTTGCTCTTCATTGACTAACTCGTCAGCCTTATCAATCGACAAACCAGCTTCTTGCAACTGGTTCAATAAACGCTCAACAGGTACACCCACTACTTGAGCTAATTGTTTAACCGTTACATCCGCCATAATTCATTCCTCTTTTCGCTTACCCCAAAACATCAGCTAGGCTTTTATAGCTTGACCTGATCACTGTGAACCAGGTCTTGTCTGATTATCTTGAGTTGCCCATTAATTTGTATAACACTATTACATGTATCACGACTTCATTTTACTCTGATTTATCATCAGCAAACCATGGCTCCCTAGCTTTCATGATAAGCTGAGCTGCCTTATCTTCTGTCATGCCTTCAATTTCGAGTAATTCATCAACTGACTGCTCTGCTAAGTCTTCCATAGTACTGATCTGTTTTTCTGATAAAAGAAGCGCTAGCTCTTCAGTGACACCCTCCATCGCAAGTAAACTTTCATCAGGGGTTCCACCAGAAGAAGTTAAAGCTTGTGTTAATAAGGTATCATTCGCTCTATTGCGCAGTTCATCAACGATTTCATCATTAAACTCTTCAATGGCCAACAATTCTTCTTTAGGTACATAAGCTACTTCTTCTAAAGTTGTAAAACCATGTGTGACCAGCAATAAAGATATTTCTTCATCAATCTCAAGTGCCGAGGTAAATAGGTCGACGACTTTTGAGGACTCTTCTTTACTTTTATCTTCAAATTCTTCAATGGTCATGACATTTAAGGTCCAGCCAGTCATTTGACTAGCCAAACGTACATTTTGTCCACTACGACCAATTGCTTGTGATAGTTGCTCTTTATGTACTGCTAAATCCATTGTATGACTATCTTCATCAACAACAATCGATGTTATTTCAGCCGGGGCCATAGCATTGATTACAAGTTGAGGTGGGTTGTCATCCCATAAGATTATATCAACCCGTTCCCCACCAAGCTCACTGGAGACTGCTTGAACACGAGCACCGCGCATTCCGACGCAGGCGCCAATAGGGTCAATTCGACCATCGTTGGTTTTAACAGCAATTTTTGCTCTACTACCTGGCTCACGTGCTGCGGCCTTAATTTCGATGATGTTCTCACCAATTTCTGGAACTTCAATACGAAACAGCTCTATAAGCATCTCATTGCGTATTCGACTGACCAAAAGCTGAGGACCACGCTGTTGTTCAACGATGTCGAACAAAAAGGCGCGAACCCTGTCGTTGGTACGAAACATTTCTTGTGGAAGCATTTCTGATCTAGGCATAAATGCTTCAGCTTTACCGCCCAAATCTATAATAACATTATCGCGAGTGACTTTTTTAACTGTTCCATATACCAACTGACCAATCTTACTTTTAAATTGATCGACAACTAATTGACGCTCGGCTTCGCGAACTTTTTGCAGTATGACTTGACGAGCTGTTTGTGCAGCTATACGGCCAAATGCAATCGATTCCATAGGTTCTTCAATTATGTCACCTAAGCTAATGCTTGGCTGTCTTTCTTGAGCTTGGTCCAATGTTAATTGGCGATCTGGAAACTCAAGTTCTTCATCCTCTACGACTTCCCAAAAGCGGAACGTTTCATATTCACCAGTACGTGGGTCTAGAAAGACACGAACACCAAGTTCCATGCCTGAAAGTTTTCGGGTTGCTGATTCTAAAGCGGATTGAATAGCTTCCGACACCACCTCTTTACTGACACCTTTCTCATTAGATAAAGCCTCAGCAACTAATAACAATTCTTTGCTCATTGTTCGCCTCGCTAGACAGTCAAATTTGCTTTCACAATATTAGAAATTAGAAATTCATGGTTCTCTTCTGCAATACTTAAAGACAACTTATCGTTTTCAATAGACAAAATCGTACCTGTGTATTTACGAGATCCCAGAACTGGTTTGGACAACTTTATGATAACTTCTTGTCCCACGTACTGCTTATATTGCCAATCATAAAATAGTGGCCTTGGCATTCCAGGAGATGAGATTTCAAGACTATAGTTCGCAGAAATTGAATCTTCAACATCTAAAAGAGCACTAACTTGCTTACTTACTTTCTGACAGTCTTCAATCCCAATGCCAACATCTTTATCTATATATATCCGAAGTAGGGAGTGCTTTCCCTGTGGAAGATACTCACATCCCCAAAGTATATAGCCCATATCTTCAATAACAGGTTCAATCAGCTCTTTAATCTCATCTTGCAACATAATATATAACTCTCAATACTCGCTGGAAATAATTTAAGATACCTAATCCCAGATAATAAAAAACCCCATAAATGGGGTTTAATATATAAAATTGGTAGCGGGGGCAGGATTTGAACCTACGACCTTCGGGTTATGAGCCCGACGAGCTACCAGGCTGCTCCACCCCGCATCAATTAAGGCCAATTATACGCATCGCATTGAGATATATCAAGCCCTTCTAGCAAATAATTTCTTAAAAGTGAAAGGCTTCGAACTCCTTTTGATACTAATTGCTGCTATAGGATCAAATCCCAAACAATTACTTATTATTTTGCCAGTTATTATGAAAATGCATTCATACAAGCAGCAACTAAAACGCCCGGGAAAATTCCAAAATAAAGCAGCGATAGGCAGTTGGCTGAAAACAGAATTTTACTTAGACCTGACATTTGTACTGGAGTGGTGTCTGTCGTATCTTCAAAATACATAACCTTAATAATTCGAAGATAGTAAAAAGCACCTACAACCGTAAACGCAAGCCCTAATATAGCAACCCAAGTCAGATGTACATCTACTAAGGCCTTAAGTACAAGCAACTTAATAAAGAAACCAACCGTAGGCGGAACACCAGCCATAGAGAACAATATGACCATCATCAAAAATGCAAGCCACGGACTTCTTTTGTTAAGCCCCTTCAAATCATCTACTTGTTCAATCTCATGTCCATTTGATGACATCAATACAATCAGACCAAATGCTCCTGCAGACATGAGCGCATAGATTAGTACATAGTACAATGATGCGGCGTATCCAGCCGGCGTTGCCGCAAGTATACCAAATAAAGCATACCCCATATGTGATATTGCAGAATATGCAAATAGGCGTTTGATGTTGGTTTGTGCGATGGCCAGTAAGTTTCCTAGCCCCGTCGATAGCAATGCCATGACCAACAGTAAGTGCTGCCATTGCATAGCGACATCAGGCAAACCTAGCGTCAATAATCTTATAGCCATGCCGACTGCCGCAATTTTTGGAGCAGCACTAATGAAAAGCGTTACTGAAGTAGGTGCACCTTGGTATACATCTGGAGCCCACATATGAAATGGGGCAGTTGCGAGTTTGAATCCAACCCCTGCAACGATAAACACCAATGCAAAGGATATAAGGCCGCTTTGCTCTTGCCAATTAACTGATATAGATTTGGCTATCAAAGATAAATCTAATTGCCCTGTGGCCGCATAAATTAAAGAAATACCATATAGTAAAAGACCAGAAGCTATTGCACCCATGACAAAGTACTTCATAGCCGCTTCCGACCCATTGCCATTCGTTCTGCGTATTGCAGTTAGTGCATAAAGTGGCAATGACAACAGCTCTAACCCTAGATATATAGTTAGCATGGAGTGCGCAGATACCAATATCATCATGCCAAGTGTTGAAAATAACCCCAGTACGTAGTAATCACCAGAAGCCATTTTTCTTTCAAGGATATAATCATTCGAGTACCAAAAACATAAAAGCACAATAATCGAGATGAATAGCTTCATTAAATTTGCTGCGTCATCGCATATAAACAAACCGTTAAATATGACAACACTATACTGGTCTAATAAAAGATAACTGCACGTTCCAGAAACCAACAAACCTACTGACGCACAGTATAAAGCAATAGATGTAAATCGTTGTCTAAAAAACAAATCACCTATTAGAGCAACGCATGCCGTAATCAGAATGATTATCTCAGGTATTGCCACATGAATATTATTTAGTATATCCGTCATGTTTTTTCAGCCTTACATATACAATATAAAATTAACTAGAGTTACATTTGATAACGTAACAAACGTTTACAATTTAGACTTATCTGCTTGAGCAAGCGTATAGCTCACCGTATGGTGCACATAATCCAACATAGGCTTAGGATAAACGCCCATCCCAATGACCATAATGGCTAATAAAACATATGCACTCAATTCATAGCCCGATAAATCACGTAACTCTGCAACCTTGTCATTTACTATCGGACCGAATATAACGCGCTTGTACATCCATAATGTATAAGCAGCACCAATGATTAATGTTGTAGCTGCCCAAAAGGCTATCCAAAACCCTGCTTTAATGCTTCCAAGAATAACCATAAACTCGCCTACAAAGCCGGATGTACCCGGTAGGCCTGCATTAGCCATGGCAAATAGCATAAATAAAGAGGCAAAGATGGGCATTGAATTAACGATTCCACCAAAATCACTAATTTGTCTGGTATGCATACGATCATATACAAAGCCAACACCAGCAAACATTGCGCTGGATACAAAAGCATGAGATATCATGACAACGATTGCACCTTCTAATACTAATCCAGCACTTCGTAAACTACTATGATCTGCTACAGCAAAAATAGCAAAGCATCCTAATGTTACAAATCCCATATGTGAGATAGAGGAATAAGCAATTAACCGTTTCATGTCCTTCTGTATGATAGCTATAAGTCCAATGTAAACCACAGCTATCAATGACAGTGCAACCATTACCATCGCATACTTACTGCATGCGTCGGGCAGGATTGGTAGTGCAAATCTGATAAACCCATAAGCACCAAGCTTAAGTAAAATAGCGGCTAATACAATCGACCCACCAGCAGGTGCTTCTGTATGGGCGTCGGGTAACCAAGTGTGAACGGGAAACATCGGGATTTTAATTGCAAAACCAAGAAAAAAAGCAATGAACATCAATGTCTGTGCGGTCATCCCTAGCTTAACGGCATAAAGCGTTTCAATCTTAAAAGTACCCGCTTCATATCCTAGATACAAGAATGAGGCCAGCATTAAAACTGAACCTAAAAACGTATACAAGAAAAATTTAATGGCAGCATAAACACGGTTATCAGAACCCCACACACCAATAATTAAATACATCGGTATGAGTGTAGCTTCCCAAAATATATAGAAGAGTATGGCATCAAGGGCTGCAAAAACCCCAACCAATAGACCCTGCATAATTAAAAAAGCAGCAAGGTACTGGCCTACTCTTGATTTAATGCTATCCCAAGTTGCTAGTATCACGATTAAATTAGTAAATACAGTCAAGACAATTAAAAGAAGAGATAATCCATCTATCCCTAAACTGTAGTTGATTCCCAATGCAGGCATCCAACTGGTTTCGTCAATATACTGCATGCCAATGGTATTTAAATCAAAACCTAATACCAATGGTATACAAATCAATAGCGTTAATAGAACTGTGAACAATGCCAAATATTTTGAAGCACTTGGGCTTTTATCATCCCCAGTTAAGAAAACGAACACGCCACCAATTATGGGCAACCAGATTAATAAATTGAGCAAATGATGCATACTCTTACCTTATATTTACGCTAGAATCAGAACGAAGCCAAATGAAAAGCGGACTGGCTCATCCCAGTAATAACCAGCACAGAAAACCAAACAAACCTATTACCATAACTGTGATGTAATGATACAAGTAGCCATTTTGGAAAGTGCGGCCACGGAGCGCAAGCCGCTTAACCGTGTTTGCAGTTCCATTGACGATTAAACCATCAATAATACACTTATCTCCAAACCCATAGAAAAAGCGACCGACCCCCTTAGTACCTCGAACAAATACCAAGTTGTAGAACGAGTCAAACCCATACTTATCCATAAGGATTCGGTATATCCATGAAAAGCGCTTGGCAAGCACAGCAGGGATGGATGGGAATACGATATAACAAATCCAAGTAACAAACACTCCAAATATGGTTAGCCAAAACACTGGAGAAAAGACAGACTCAAGAACCGAGTGAAGTGGTGAAATAACTTCTTCTCCAATCTCAGCAAGTACATTATATTTAGGTAAAACAAAAATAGACTCACTTAACAAGGAAGGCTCGTCAAATAAAATCGGCATATACAAAATGTAACCTAGTACAACCGATGGAATAGCAAGTACAACTAGAGGAAGCCATACAACCCAAGGTGACTCTTGTACATGATCAAATGTTTTCTTATCCATCCTTGGCTTACCATGAAAGGTCATGAACAATGCCCTGAAGGTATATAAAGCCGTAACCATTGCACCCAGTGCGACACAGTAATAAGCATATTGACTACCAGGTATTTTAGATAGACCTACAACCTCGATAATGGTGTCTTTAGAGAAGAAACCAGCAAAGGGAGGAATTGCACATAATGCCAAGCCACCGATTAAAAATGTGACATAGGTTATAGGCATCTTTTTCCAAAGGCCTCCCATTTTCCGCATGTCTTGCTCATGGTGCATACCTATAATGACCGATCCTGCAGCCAAAAAGAGCAATGCTTTAAAGCAAGCATGTGTTAATAGGTGGAACATCCCTGCACTAAATGCCGAAGCTCCCATGGCTGCGATCATGTATCCTAATTGTGATAGAGTAGAATATGCAATGACTCGTTTTATATCATTCATAACAATAGCAAGGATACCGGTAAACAATGCACCCGTTGCTCCTATCACCAATACTACGCTTAAAGCAGTTGGTGAAAATTCAATAAGGGGTGAAATTCTTGCAATCATGAATACGCCAGCTGTAACCATGGTCGCAGCGTGAATTAATGCTGAAATAGGTGTGGGACCTTCCATAGACTCTGGTAGCCATACATGAAGTGGAACCTGAGCAGATTTACCCATAGCACCTATAAACAACAATAGACAAATCACAGTAACTAATGACCAGTCATGTCCTGAAAATAATGTAATTGATTCATTAGCTAGGGTTTGTGCACTTCTGAAGACAGTCTCATAGTGCAAACTACCGGCATACGCCAGTACTAAACCTATACCGAGGATGAATCCAAAGTCACCCACTCTATTGACTAAAAATGCCTTAAAACTACCTTCAAGAGCAGATTCTTTCTTATACCAAAAACCGATAAGTAGGTAGGATACGAGACCAACGCCTTCCCAGCCGAAAAAGAGTTGTAAGAAGTTGTTTGCTGTTACCAGCATCAACATCATAAATGTGAATAACGAAATATAACTGAAAAAACGTTGATAACCATCATCGTCAGCCATATAGCCAATACTATAAATATGCACCAACAATGAAACAAAACTAACAATTACCATCATGACAACAGTCAATGGATCGATTAAAAACCCAATATGAAAATCATAAGGAAACAGCCCGCCACCATCTGCCCAAGTATACAGGTTTGCGTCTAATATGGGTGCTGAACCTGAAAGGATCAGAGTAGCTACATAGATAGAAAACAATAAAGAGAGACCAACCCCGGCGATGGTAACGGAGTGAGCCCCAACTTTACCGATTTGTTTTCTAAAAAAACCGGCGACAATACTACCGACCAATGGTGCTAAAATGACAATTAAACAACACTGTAAAATACTCACGCTGTTACCCTTTTAAATGATTCATCATGTTTACATCAATGTTGCCTCGATTTCTATATAGCAACATAACAATAGCCAACCCAATTGCTGCTTCAGCTGCAGCAACAGTTAATATAAAGAAAACCAATATTTGACCTGAATTTGTCCCATAGTAATGAGAAAAGGCTACAAGATTTGTGTTAACGGCAAGCAACATCAACTCAATACAAACAAGTAGAAGTATGACGTTTCGTCGGTTTAAAACAATTCCCATTAAGCTAAGGCCAAATAAAATCACGCTTAATGTTAAATAGTTGGAAACTGGTATCATGGGGTTTTCCTCTTATTTCTCTGACTTCATCTTTACCAGCCTGACCCTATCTTCTCGTCGGGTCATGATTTGGCGAACAATATCTTGTTGTTTAGAGCGATGTGGTTTGCGATGAACCAACGTAATGGCGGCAACAATTGATACCAGCAGGATGACCGCAGCAAGTTCAAACGCTAAAACATAATTGGTATAAAGCACTAAACCTAGGCTCTCAGTATTTGACAAGGGCTTAGTTGTATCTACACCAATAAGCACCATTGAGTCTTCTACTTGCTGTACTACATTATTCGATAATTGCACAGCAGAGTTAAAGGCATCATTTGGCACGGCGACCAGTAATAATCCAGTTAGCAATGCTACGATAATCAATCCAAAAGGTAGATAACGCAGATAGTGCGAACGCATAGATTCTATGTCGATATTCAACATCATGATAACAAAAAGAAACAATGTCATCACGGCACCAACATATACAAGTACCAAAATCAAAGCTAAGAACTCAGCATGAACCAATATCCATAGAACAGAGCAGGCAAAAAAGGTTAATACTAGAAAAAGGACACAACGAACGGGGTTATTCTGAGTAACAACCATTAGAGCTGAGAAAACGGCAATAGCTGAAAAAACATAAAATATAATTTGTGGTAAGATCTCGTGCATAGCTGTTCCTGTTAACGATAGTCTTTATCTGCTTCTCTATCAGCAGCTAATTTTTCTTCCATTAAGTCACCAACGGCCAAAAGTTTTTCCTTCGTCATAATATTTTGACCACGTTTACTAATATGGTAATGCTGGATTGGTGTAACAACAATTGAATCTACCGGACAAGACTCTTCGCATAGACCGCAGTTTATACACTTAAACATATCAATGTCATAGCGAGTAGTCCGTCTTGATCCATCTTCTCTTGGCTCAGATTCAATTGTAATGGCCAAAGCTGGGCAAACTGCTTCGCATAACTTGCATGCAATACATCGCTCTTCACCATTAGGATACCTGCGCAAAGCGAGCAAACCTCTAAATCGGTTAGAAATAGGTGTAACTTCTTCAGGAAACTGAACAGTTTCTTTTTTCTTAAAGAAATACTTCCCCGTTAGCTTTAGTCCCAGTAAGAGATCAAAGAGAGTATAACTTTTGATGTAGTGCTTTATATATCGATATATTTTTTTCATTAGACGGCTCTTATGATTTATTAAAACCAAGGTTTTAATTCAACAATAGTCATCAGTGCCGTAACCACGACCCAGACAATAGTTAACGGAATTAATACTTTCCAACCCAATCTCATTAATTGATCATAACGATAGCGAGGGAAAGTTGCTCTTATCCATAAATAGACAAATAAGAAAAAAGAAATTTTTAATAAAAACCAAGCAACCCCGGGCACAAAGAAGAAAATATCATCCAATACAGGAACATTTTCAAACGGTGACAGCCATCCACCCATAAATAAGAGCACAATCATGGTTGCTATTAAAATCATACTAGCGTATTCGGCTAGGAAGAATAACGCAAAGCCAATTGCTGAGTATTCAACGTGAAAACCTGCAACAATTTCAGACTCGCCTTCAACCATATCAAATGGAGCCCTATTGGTCTCAGCTATCCCTGAAATCCAAAAAGCAAAAAACAAAGGCATGAGCGGCAAAAACCACCAGTGCCAAAAGCCACCATGCTGAGAGTTAACAATATCTGTAATATTCATACTGTTAGCTGCTATTAAGACGCCGACAAAAGCAAATCCCATAGAGATTTCGTAGGATACTGTTTGCGCAGCACTTCTCAATGCACCCATCATGGCGTACTTAGAGTTTGAGGCCCAACCAGCAATAATAACGCCGTATACCCCGAGAGAGCTTAATGCAAACAAATACAGTACTCCCGCATTGATGTTTGCAAGTACTATTCCTTGGTCAAATGGTATAACCGCCCAACCTGCAAGAGCTGGAGCCAAGGAAAAAAGAGGCGCAATAACAAAGAGATATTTATTAGAGCGAGTAGGGATAATAATCTCTTTGTGGATTAACTTAATTAAATCAGCAAATGGCTGCAACAGTCCTTTAAAGCCGACTCTGTTAGGTCCTATCCGCGCTTGCATATAGCCTATAACTTTACGCTCAGCATAGGTAAGATAAGCCACACTGATAAGCAGCGGTACAACAATGACCAGAATTTTAATTATAATCCATAGCAAAATACCAATGTCTTGAAGCATTTTCTTACCTGTTATCGCTTAATGTTGATTGCTGCAAATGCATAGCCCAAATCTACTGTTTCTGGCATTGCATTTGCTACCCATACTACTTCCGGTGCCATTCTATCATCTCTTTTCAGCGGCAATGTTATCTCAATATCACCTTGAGATACAGTTGCCATTTCACCTAATTTCAGTCTATCTGCTGTTTTTGGATGAATCCGTATACAAGCAACGTCTGCAGCTGCACAATATTGAAGCGCCGTTGCGTTACGAACAATTGAATCCGCTCTGTATAAAGGCCACTCACCAACTCGTACTAATTTACCAGTATCACTTTCTGACAAGACGTGAGGGTAGAATGGTTTATATTGGCTTTCAGACATCATTTCTGTTTTAGTACGTATTTCATACAATACTTCTTCAGTAGATACATACTCAAATCCATTCATATCTAGCAAGTTACCTAGAACTCTAAGAATTTTCCAGCCTGATCGAGCTTCGGCAAATGGTTGCATTGCGCCTTTAAATGACTGCCACGTTTTATCTACATTAATGAAAGTACCGGACGTTTCTGCATAAGGTGTCATTGGTAAAATAACATCGGCATAATCTTGTATAGACTCATACTGATATGCAGTCATAACAACAACAAATTCAGCAGCAAGCATCGATTGTCTAGCAATTGCAGGACTTGCAAAGTCATATGATGGCTCAACACCCAAGAGGAAGTAGCCTTTGAGTTTAGCCTTAAGTGACTCTTGAACATCCATACCCTCAGGATCTATGGTTTTGCCTGCGGCACCTCGGTGAGGTAACATCCCAGTTAAGCAGGCACCAGCAGCGTTCGCTCCAAATGTAAGTCTTAAAACACTCGAACCTGAAAGTGTTTCAATCAAGGCAACCAATGTTCTAATAGTTGCTGCATCAGGATGGTTTTCAACCAATGCACCTGTAACAATTGTCGCTCGCTCTTTTCTCAATGCATCTGCAAAAGACTGAATTTGCTCATTCGGTTTAATACCGACCAATAGTCTTTGTACTTCCTCGGGTAAGTTATTAATATCTTTGGCTAAGACTAAAACAATAGCAGCAAGTTGATGGGGGATATCATATGGGGCAACAATTAACTTGTCTTGAACATCAAAGTGATAATCATAGTCAACTGGGTTTAGCGCATATATTTGTCCACCATTACGAAATGCTTTTCGAACACGAACGCCAGCTAATGGGACTTCTCTATGAATATTACAACCAACCAAAAATACCGTATCTTGTTGCTCAAGATCTTCATATTTTAATGAGCTAGTTGGTACGATGGGCAAGTTAGCCTGATCTCTAAAGTCTGTTTGTTGCAAGCGATGGTCTAAATTGTTAACACCCATTTCTCGCATAAGCTTTTGTAACAAGTACATTTCTTCTAAGGTCGAAGAGGATGATGCAAAAGCCGCCATTTGATCTGGTCCATGTTGCTCAATTACTTTGCTCATGCCATTTGTTGCAAACTTAAGCGCTGTTTCCCAGTCGACCGCTTTCCACTGGCCTTCCTGCTTTATCATTGGCTGACCAGCTCGATTTTGACTTTTCAAACCCAAGTAGCTGAACCTATCTCTATCAGACAACCAAGTTTCATTTAACGATTCATTTTCTTTTGGAACTGCCCGCATGAGTTCATTACGTCGAACGTGTAAATGAACGTTAGAACCCAAGCAATCATGCGGCGCTATACTATCATGCTGCTCTAACTCCCATGCCCTTGCCGTAAAGCGGTAGGGCTTAGATGTCAGCGCACCAACAGGGCACAAATCTATAATGTTACCAGACACTTCTGAGGTTAAACTCTGTTGAACATATGTACCAATTTCCATGTCTTCGCCGCGGCCAGTCGCCCCAAGCTCTCTTAAACCTGCAACTTCATCACCGAACCTAACACAACGTGTACAGTGGATACAGCGTGTCATTTCTGTAGAGATTAAAGCTCCTAGATTTTCATCATCGACTGAACGCTTGCTCTCTTCGTAAGTGGAAGCATCTGCGCCATAACCCATAGAGACATCTTGCAGTTCACACTCGCCACCCTGATCACAAATAGGACAGTCAAGCGGATGATTAATAAGGAGAAACTCCATAACCGCTTTTTGCGAACGAATAGCTTCTTCAGATTTGGTAAACACTTTCATGCCATTGGTAATTGGTGTGGCGCAGGCAGGTACTGGTTTCCTACCGTTTTCCACTTCTACCAGGCACATTCTGCAATTTGCAGCTACTGAGAGTTTCTTGTGATAACAAAAACGGGGGATATGAATGCCAGCATCATCCGCGACCTCAATAATCATCTTCCCATTTTCAACGTCTAACGTTTTTCCGTCGATTTCAATCGTCGCCATTATCTAACCTTCTAAGCAATTTGTACTTCTAAACAGTCTCTTTAGAGGCTGTTACTCTGGATTTCTTATGTTTTACGAAATAATCAAATTCATCGTAAAACTGCTTTACAAAACTTTGCACAGGCCATGCCGCAGCTTCACCTAACGCACAAATTGTTCGGCCTTCAATATTGTTTGCAACATTAACAAGCTGTTCAATATCTCCCGGCTCTGCGTGTCCTTCTTTTATTTTATGAAGTAGTCGAACCATCCAGCCGGTACCTTCACGGCAAGGTGTACACTGTCCACATGATTCTTCCGAATAAAATTCTGATATGCGGTACAAAGCATCTACCATGCAGGTGGTTTCATCCATAATAATAACCGCCCCAGAACCTAGGCCTGACCCAGCTTTTTGAATGCTGTCATAGTCCATATCTAGTTCGAGCATGACATCACCCGGAAGTACATTCATTGAAGTACCACCTGGGATAACTGCTTTAAGCTTATTACCGTCTTTTACACCACCAGCTAACTCTAGAAGTGTTTTGAAGGGTGTTCCCAAGGGAATTTCAAAGTTTCCAGGGTTGTTAACATGGCCACTAACACTGAAACACTTTGTCCCACCATTATTTGGCTTGCCGAGCTTTAGGAACCAATCTCCACCTTTCTCTAAAATGACAGGAACTGAGGCGAATGTCTCGGTGTTGTTGATGGTAGTTGGCTTTCCGTATAACCCAAAGTTTGCAGGGAAGGGTGGCTTGAACCTTGGCATCCCTTTTTTACCCTCAAGAGAGTTCAATAGGGCGGTCTCCTCTCCACAAATATAAGCACCTGCACCGAGATGGTTATACAAATCAAAATCAAATCCTGAATCTAGGATATTTTTACCTAAAAAACCTTGCTCGTAGGCTTCTTTGAGCGCTGCTTCAACACGTTCATACGGCTCCCAGAATTCACCTCGAATGTAGTTATATCCAACATCCGCACCCATTGTATAACCGGCAATAATCATGCCTTCTATTAGCTGGTGTGGGTTGTATCTTAATATATCTCTGTCTTTGCAGGTACCTGGCTCGCCCTCGTCAGAGTTACATACAACATATTTTTGTATAGGCGCATCACGGTTCATGAAGCTCCATTTTAACCCTGTGGGAAATCCTGCGCCTCCTCTTCCTCTCAGAGCGGATGTTTTAAGCTCTTCAATAATGATTTGCGGAGAGGTTTTCTCTTTCAAAATATTACGTAATGAGGAATAGCCTCCAACGCTTAAGTATGATTCTAGAGACCAAGGCTCAGGTAAGTGTAAGGTTCGATAACAAACTTGATTTAATTCAACCATGACAACCACCTATATACCATTGGTTAATATACAAACTACTTTTGAAAACAGTGCTTGGTATTTCCTGAAGCGTCATCATTTATATTGCTCCAATACGGCGTCAATTTTCTCAGGTGTAAGCAATTCGTGATATTCTTTATCTACTTGCATCATTGGTGCATTAACACAGGCTCCGAGACACTCGACTTCTTTTAAGGTAAAGCGGCCATCTTGTGTAGTTTCACCTAAGCCAATTCCAAGCTTACTTTCGAGATGTCGAACTACCTCTGAGGAATTACGAAGCTTACACGAAATATTGGTGCACACATTAATTTGATGGCGACCAACAGGCTTATGTTCGTACATGGAATAAAAGGTTGCTACCTCATATACCGCGATGCTTGGCATGTCTAGATATTCAGCAACTGCATCCATTAATTCCTGGGTCAAGAAGCCATGCTCTTCTTGAACAATCATTAAAGCACTCATCACTGCTGACTGCTTTTCATTTATAGGGTATTTAGCTACCCATACATCGATTTCTTTAATACGATCTGCTTTGATATATTGATGCAATATTTTCGCTGACTTATCAGACATAATGTTTAACCTATCTTATTCGATTGACATGTTAGGAATCCTATCTGTCAACTTCTCCAAAAACAATATCTTGGCTTGCCAAGATAGCAACGCCATCTGCTAACATGTGGCCTTTTGCCATTTCATCATAGCTAGATAGATGAGCAAACCCTGGTGCCCTTATCTTCATTCTATATGGCTTATTTGCACCATCGGAAACCATGTAAATACCAAATTCACCCTTGGGCGCTTCCACAGCACTATAAACCTCACCTCTGGGTAAGCAAAAGCCTTCAGTAAACAATTTAAAGTGATGAATCAGTGCTTCCATATCGTGCTTCATAACACGTCGAGGAGGCGGGGTAACTTTGCTATCTTCAATTTTAACTGGACCTGGATTAGCTCTTAGCCAGTCGATACATTGTTTTACAATTCGATTAGATTGGCGCATTTCTTCAACACGCACCAGGTAACGATCGTAACAATCCCCTGTTTTACCAACAGGAATTTCAAAGTCTACTTTGTCATAAGCGGCATAGGGTTGCTTTTTACGGAGATCCCACTCAATACCCGAACCTCTTAGCATAGGGCCGGAAAATCCCCATTGAAGTGCGTCTTCAGGTGACACAATACCAATATCGACCGTCCTTTGCTTCCAAATTCTGTTATCAGTCAACAATGTTTCGTATTCATCAACACGCTTAGGAAAGCGATCTGTAAATGCTTCTAGATAATCAAGAAGACTGCCTTCGCGTGTTGCGTTCATCTTGTCGACTTCACGCTCCGTATGCCATCTAGATGGTTTATATTTAGGCATATGGTCTGGCAAGTCACGAGCAACTCCACCAGGACGGTAGTATGTAGCATGCATACGCGCACCTGAAACCGCTTCATAACAATCAAATAAAGCCTCTCTCTCCCTAAAACAATAGAGAAAAACAGTCATGGCACCAATATCTAATGCTATTGCACCTAACCACAGTAAATGATTTAAAATTCGAGTAATTTCATCAAACATAGTTCGGATATATTGAGCTCTTATTGGCGCTTCTATTCCGAGTAATTTTTCAATAGAGCCTACATATGCATGCTCATTACACATCATTGATACATAATCTAGTCTATCCATGTACCCGATGCTTTGAATATAAGGTTTTGTTTCAACAAGTTTTTCAGTAGCTCTGTGCAACAAGCCAATATGCGGATCAGCTCTAACTATGGTCTCTCCATCTAGCTCCATAACCAAGCGTAATACACCATGTGCTGCCGGATGCTGAGGGCCAAAGTTTAGGGTGTAATTCTGTAACTCTATCATTTCTCATCCCCAAATTGTTCAACATAGCGATTATCGTCACGAATCACTTTTGGCACTAAAGTTCTGGGTACGATATCAACAGGCTCATATACTACTTTTCTCAAGCTAGCATCATATCTCATCTCAACATAGCCACTTACAGGAAAGTCTTTTCTGAAAGGATGACCAACAAATCCGTAATCTGTCAAAAGACGTCTTAAATCTGGATGACCTTCAAACAAAATACCGTAAAGATCGTAGGCTTCACGCTCAAACCAATTAGCACCCTTCCATAAGTCATGAACAGACTGGACGATGGGACTGCTCTCATCGACGTAAACTTTTACACGTAATCTATGATTATTTATTGTAGATAGAAGATGATAAACAATAGCAAAGCGAGGAGTATCTATTTCATAAGCTTTTGGCTCTTGACGCTCAACACCTCTTGAAAAGCCACTTTCTGTGGCATGTTCAGTCTCCCAGTCATACACACCATATTTTAAATAATCAACCGCACATAAATCTATTAGCTGATCAAAAGCAAATTTTTTATGTTCTTTTAATCTTTTTAGAACAGGTTTTACAGATTCCACATCACATACCATGGTTATTTCGCCGTAAGCAGTTTCTAACGACAAAAAGGAACCTGACATTTCTTTATTTATATTCTCTGATAATTCAACTTGTTTCGACATTTGGCATTACCTTGGCGTTCAGAGTATGTATTGTTAATTATTAATTAGACGTTAACCCAGCCCATTAAAATTGTATCTAACTAACCCTCAATAACTTGCTTTCGCTTTATCTTGTTTTGCAATTGAATAATTCCATATAGAAGCGCTTCTGCTGTAGGGGGGCAGCCTGGGACGTAAATGTCAACGGGAACAATCCTGTCACACCCGCGAACAACTGAATATGAGTAATGATAGTAACCACCACCGTTAGCACACGAGCCCATGGAAATGACCCAGCGTGGCTCTGGCATTTGATCGTAAACTTTTCTAAGTGCCGGTGCCATCTTATTACAAAGGGTACCAGCTACAATCATTACATCTGATTGGCGTGGGCTAGGACGAAAAATGATACCGAAACGGTCTAAATCGTATCGAGAAGCACCAACATGCATCATTTCAACAGCGCAACATGCCAATCCAAACGTCATTGGCCACATTGAGCCACTTTGAGCCCACCCTACGAGTTTATCAATAGAAGTCGTAACAAAGCCATCTTGCTTCAACGCTTTTTCAGCACTTACTCCCACTCTAGAGCCCCCCGTTTCCACTCAAATATAAAACCTATTACCAACAATCCTAGGAAGATCATCATTGCAATAAATCCAAACCAACCAATCTTTCTTAAGGCAAGTGCCCATGGAAAGAAAAATGCCGTTTCCAGATCGAATATAATAAAAAGAATTGCTACGAGGTAAAATCGAACGTCAAAAGGTATCCTTGAGTTCTCAAAGGCATCAAACCCACATTCATAAGGAGAGTTTTTCTCAGGATCTGGGTTATGTTTAGACAACAAAGAACCCGCACCTAACATTGCAACGCCCAAGCCTAGTCCTATGACTATAAAAACGAGGATCGGTAAATATTCAGATAATGTCATTTCATATATCTCGCAATATGGTGCCGAAGGCCGGACTCGAACCGGCACAGCTTTCGCCACCGCCCCCTCAAGACGGCGTGTCTACCAATTCCACCACTTCGGCATAAATATTTAACGGTTACTCACCATCTATCGGCAAGGGAATTTTACTTTCTGGAACTGTTGTTTGTTGAGGAATTATTTGTGTTTCAGCCGTTTTAAACTGTGAAGCAACCATTGATGACAAGGACAAACTTGTTACAAAAAATACAACAGCAAAAAAACCGGTAAGCTTAAATAAAAAGCCCCCTGTTCCCTGACTACCAAATACTGTATTTGAAGCGCCTGATCCAAAAGCAGCTCCCATGTCAGCACCCTTGCCATGTTGGATTAATACTAAACCTATTATCGCAATTGCCGCTAACACGTGAACCATAAGTACTAATTGATACATTTTACTATTTCCACAAACTGTCTTGCATTTAATGAAGCACCACCTACCAATCCACCATCTATATCTGGCATTGAGAAGAGTAACTCCGCATTGTTTTCATTCACACTACCGCCATAAACTATGCTTATTTGTTCGGCGGTCTCTTTGCTTTGTTCAGCTATATAAGATCGTATAAATGCATGTATTTCTTGTGCTTGTTCTGGGGTGGCGGTCTTACCTGTTCCTATAGCCCAAACTGGCTCATAGGCAATAACACATTGTTGAAATGCATTATCACTGCTATCAGATATAGCTTGAAGTTGACCTAAAAGTACTTGCTCTGTTAGCCCATCTTCACGCTCTTGCAGCGTCTCCCCAACGCAAAGCACAGGTATAATATCATGTTCTTTTACATGGTGGAATTTTTCCGACACAAATTTTTCATCTTCTTTAAATATTTGTCGACGCTCTGAGTGACCGACCAAAGCAAATGTTACCCCGAAGTCTTTTAGCATTAAGGCTGAAATTTCACCCGTGAAGGCGCCATTGTCCTTTGGATATGTATTTTGAGCACCCCAGCGTATATGGCTTTGCTGTAATTGATCTGAAACCAGGGGGATGTATACAGAGGGTGGAAATACAACACACTCTGCTCCTTCGTTCGGGATATTTGCTCTTAACTCTTCCAGCAATTGTTTGATGTCACTTTGACGCCCATTCATCTTCCAATTGCCCATCACCATCTTTTTTCTCATAAAAGCCTCTTTTGCAGCGCGAGATTGAAATTAAAGTCAGCATAGGCCGCTTTGGGAGAGAAGTCCAATCAACCTTGCATATTTATGCTTCCGCTCTATTTTTTAGTTCTTCTTCAATACCTATAATGCCACTACATTTTAAGACAATAAAATTTAGCATCTAGTTCCTAAACAGTTAAAATAAGTTACACCATTTAGGGATCTATAAGATGAGTAAAAAACAAAAGAT